>Ga0114919_10000446_pt1 | contig 31867 bp, 20 predicted proteins | sample BlataG_FD_88682 | JGI IMG/M metagenome (GOLD analysis project Ga0114919, IMG submission 88682) | Deep subsurface microbial communities from Black Sea to uncover new lineages of life (NeLLi) - Black_00105 metaG | ecosystem: Environmental > Aquatic > Marine > Oceanic > Sediment | place: Atlantic... | reverse complement strand
TTATAAACCAACCCGGGCCGGGATTCGAAGTTACCCTTGGCCGACTGAAAAAACGCCGTTCGAAAATTCAACTTCGATTCGAGAATCGTTGCAATACCGGCATAAGGCTTTACAGCGGGAACCGCCTCAGCAAGGTCCTGGGAGACCGAAGGGTATCGGCCGGTCAAAAGCGAGAACAATACCTTTGTGGTATGAGTCAGTGTCGAACGCGCGTTTGCAAATTCAACACCCTGCCCAGCCAAAGTCGCAAGATAAGGCGTCAGGTTGCTTTGTTTGTCTGCGAGTGAAGTATAGCCGTATTGAATACCCTCAAGAATGACTACAACCACATTATGGTTTAGCTGACCATTAGCTGATAGCGTAATCTGTATTTCGTCAAAAGCGGGAATCTTTCGTTTGGCGTTGGCTAAATCGGCCTTGGCCGGCCGGCCGGAACCAGGCAAAAGAAGACTCGTTATAGCTTTTAGTTGACAGTTGTAACGCAGTCCTGCCGAAGCTATTGATACTGAGCCTGGCTCGGTCACTGTATTATGGGCGAGAACAGCGACAAAGATGATGATGACAGAAATGAGCATTGTGTTGGTAAAACGTTTGCGGTTGTAATTCGGCAGTTGCGGTTTTGCCAAAACGAAAAAGAAAAAGGTAAGAGCAATAGCGCTCGGGGCGAGCAGAATTACCGCTGCGGTCGGCATTTTTATCAGGTTAACGCCGACCGTTCCTAATGAGTTTAATGGGTATCGAAATAAAGGCAGAAGCACGCCGGGCAAAATTTGCGTCCCTGTTCTTATCAGCCAGCCGGCGTTCATAACCGACCACGCGCACACAACAGCCGAAATCACAATAGCTGCTCGTATGACCATCTTCCGGGGCCGGCGGAAACAGGCCACTGCCAGCACAACTTCGATTCCCAACAGTACGGCGATATCGGCAAAGATCCAGCCAAAATATTCATTAACCAGGCCGATACGACACGAATGAAAGAATTTGACCGCCAGCGTGCAAAACAACGCAGCGAACATAAAAACGCTATAGGCGCGAGGAGCCAAAAGACCATACAAGCGGCGAATGGACAAAACCCTTCTGCCTTCCGAGCCAGATTGTGAACGCTCAGTATCCACAGCGCCAGAATACTAAATGTCTTCACAAATGGCAAATAACAAATCGCAAATGGCGATAAGCGATTTCGCTACAGGTTCAAACTCTCCAGAACATCCTGCACGCCCAGCTCTGCATAGCAAATAGCGGTGTCTGCCGCACCATAATAAATCTTGAGTTTATCATTCTCACAAAGCAGGCCGCACGTAAACACCACATTTCCAAAGAAGCCATCACATTCGTAATCAGTCTCCGGCTCAAAAATCGGCTCTTCCGCCCTTGCGATGACCTTCCAGGGGCACCTGGTATCCAGCAGCACAGCCCCGAGGCAGTAGCGATTGTTTCGGTCGGCTCCGTGATAAATCTCCAGCCAGCCCGCATCGATTTTGAAAGGCACCGCACTTGCGCCTACCTTCATTTCGTCCCAGTAGCCGGCACGAGGCCCCATCAGATAGCGATGGTTCCCCCAGCATATCAGGTCCGGCGATTCAGATATCCAGATTTCCTGTTTTCTAAATAGAGCCGAAACCGGTCTGTGCAGAGCATAATACTTACCTCCAATCCGCCCCGGCAAAATCGCCACGTCCTTGTTATCGGGACAAAAGATGACGCCGTGACGCTCGAAAGAGTTAAAATCCTTCGTGGACGCCAGGCAAGTCGTTACTCCAAGAGGGCAAACCGCAACGTAACTGATATAGTATGTATCGTCAATCCGGCTAATCCTGGGGTCCTCGACCCCGAACGTTTCATAATCGTTTGCCGGGGAAATAGCCCGAGCATCTTCAATCTCAAAATTGATGCCATCGGCGCTGCGCGCCAGTCTTAAATGCGAAATCGATGTCAAATACGTTTCGGATGGCGTTATTATTAGCCTCGGGTCCGAAAAATCGTTTTCCGGCTCATTTTTTGAAAACTCCTTTAGAACAATAGCACCTTTAGTAACATCGTAAATGGGAACTAACGTAACATCCGGATGTGCGCTAATCGGCCTTTCTGCCACTCGAAGCAGCAGAATGACTTCGTCTCCGAAACGACTAACGCCGGCATTAAAAACGCCAACAACTTCACAGTCTCCTCTGGAAGGCTTGACATCCTTCGGCTCAATTATAGGATTATTCGGCGAACGAAATATTTTCACTTACCAGCTCCCTTTATCTCATTCCCGCCAAAGCTGTTTAACCGTCGCCGACACAACAACCTTATACGCAATACGCATCACTTAATACATTATATGCGCGGCAGTCCTAACTGCACAATCGTAAATGGACAATAGCAAATAGTCAATTAAAACCGCCCCCCAAGTTTATTTGGCGCTTTATTTGGCCCCACAATTTATTCGCCGGTTCTGTTTAGCCGTCGTCGGAACGACGACGCAATCCCCAATACGAGTACGTCATTGCAAGTCCGCCGCAGACGGACAAAGCAATCTTACCCTCTGTGTCATTCCTCCGAAATTTATCCCTTACGGGAGCAGGAATCTACGCTTGCCCCGCACGAAATAGGCCCTTGCCGTCATTTGGTGCGGGGTCATTCTGTGTGCAGCCTTTTGTCATTCTGAGCGCAGCGAAGAATCTCTGCCCTCAATCGAAAATCGTCAATCATAAATTGAAAATTGCTGGGTCATTCCCGCGAAACTTGTCCTCGACTACGATCGGGGAGCGGGAATCCAGATACTTACGCCCTAATAGTAAATAGTCAATAGTAAATAATCAATCGAAATGCCCCCCCACGCCAACGCAACCGAAAAAGGGCTGCAAGTACAATACCCACAGCCCTTTGGTTCAGCTAAGTAAATCAAGCCAAGTTATTTTTTGCCGCCTTTATCTATCACTCTGATTATATCTGTCCCCGTAAAGACGGTCCCGTCTGTCAATTCGCCGCTTACTGTCAGCTCCACCTCGCCCGGCTCGAGGATTTCCTGAACCTCTGATCGGCTGAATTTAACCATCGCAACCTGCTCTTCTTCCTCCACCCAGGTCCATGATGCCTGAATCTGTCCTTCAAGCAACACGCTGGACGCCTCTATCTCGCCAACATCGTACTCTTCAGGAAGCCAGATATAGCACGTAATCCATTTACCTTTGCTTTTTAGGTTTAGGGTGTCTGGGTCTACGTCCAAAAAGGCTTCAATCGCCGGTTCGCAAATGGTATACAAATCCTCTATTTCACTTTCCGAAAGTGCTCGGTCATATATTCGGACTTCGTCTAATTCTCCGCTGAAGAAGTCTGTATTGCCAATTGAACGACAAGGGCCATCGCCCAGAAGGAATGATGCACTGTTAGAAATGGTTATAACCTCTCCTGTACTATTACTAGAATCAAGTGAGCCATCTACATAAAGTCGTGCCTCAGTACCTTTGCGCGTAATGGTTAAGAGATGCCATTGATTATCATCAAGACGTTGATTGCTGCGAAAACTGTGGTAATTACTTGAGCTTTCGAATAGTTCGATGAGCATGTGTCCTGGCAAAGAAGGGTATGACATGCACAGTCTAAAAAAGCTGTGAGCAGCACAAAATACGCGTTTTCCCATTACAGTTTCAGGTCGGTCTGTATGGGTGCGGAACCAGAACAGAACACTAAAATCATCAGTTCCAAAATTTCCAATCGTATTTCCGAAATCGCCATAATCATCCACACCACCAAAACTCAGAGCGTTCCCACAAATTCCTTCTACGGATGTCGCTCCGTAAACAGTTCCATCGTGGCCGTTACCGGAGTCATCATGGCCAGGGTCAGTGGCATTGTCAAAACTCCAGTATGCAACAGGCCCAGCCGGTTCGGGAACTATGCGAAGAATTTGATCTCCATCGTAATCTGAAATATAAAGTGCGTTATCAGGGCCAAAAGCTATATCTGTATATGAGCTATCAAAGTGCTTCCCGATTTCCGTCGGATTACCATCTAAATCAAAACGAAGAAGTTTTGCATTAGCAATTGCATAAAGCTCATTTCCCCAAATACTGTCACCTGGCCCAAAACTGATAGGAACGATGCCTGTACCTAATCCCGTAACAAATTCACTCAATTCACCATTTTCATATTTCCATATTACCTCTGCCGTATCGCTTACAAAAATAGTATTATCGTAATCCACAGCAATACTAAGTGGATGGGTCGACATAGGAAAAAGCAGTTCTGGGTCATTGCTGTTGCAGGTATGCAAAACTTCTCTGCTTGACCCATCAGCAAGAAGTAAACATCCAGTACTGTCAAATATCATGTCGCTTAGATTTAGAGGTACGTAGGACTCGAAAAGCGGTTCAGCACTTTGGTCAGGCAATATTTTCCAAATATACGGGGGGACCACTGGCACGCCTCCTCCTACAATGATAGAGCCTGGAGTACCAGAAATTATCCCGTCACTGTCATAAATCACTGCATCAGGATCCATGAGAGGCGGCCCATACGAACTGAGAGATTGGTCAATAAGAGAGATACGATATATGCTTACACCCGTGTTAACACCGTTCCCAACATATAAAAAACCATTCTGTTCATCAAAAGATAATTTTTGTGGTAGAGTAATATTGGTAACATAAGTCTCTACGGTGTACCCAGGAACATTAGGTACGGTAAAGGCAACATTTGTCACAGCCATAGTACAGATAACTGCCATCCAAAAAATCGATTTACTTCTCATCACTCTGCCTCCTTAAAAAATTGTTAATGTTTTTCGGTGTGCACACTGCCCACCGATACAAGCGTAATGAAATCCTGCGGAAATTGAGCTAATAGAATTGTATTGTCATCACCTTTTCCTCCAAAAAATTATCCTTATTTCGCAACAAAATGCGATTTTTCGTCCAAACCTCTGCGACGCAGGCGCACTAACCAACCTTTATTCGGCTGTGCCGTTGTCAAATTTTGCCCTCCGAGATGGCTCGTTTTTAGTGGGAAGGAAGCTCAGTAGGAAATAGAAGAGAGACCTCCTCACCACTCCTCCTTGCATTATTGAACCATAAATTATCGGACGAAACGGAAAAAGTCAAGCGAAATTTTTATCATTTTTGAGAATTTTTCCAATAATTTTCGCCGTAAATCAACAAAAATCCCGGCTCTTTCCTCTAAATCCCCATTAAAAGCCCAATAGTAAAAAACCACATTTTGCCCAAAATCCCGTAGAAACCACGTGTTTTAAAACGGCCGAAATGCCTTGAACTGACTATCCTCCGCACATTGGACAATCACCTCCGACGAGAACACCACACCTGCCAAAAACAAATCTATTCTAATCCTGTTATCCTCTCTAAAAAAAATTCGTGCCAATTCGTGTCCATTCGTGGCTATATAAATCTGTGGTTGCTCTTTGTGCCTTAGTGTCTTTGTGGCAAAGAATCCCTCTCATTCCGGTCCGCAATATCGGTGAAAAAAAGTGCTCAAAAAGTGCGCATTTTTGCGCATATCTGGTCAACTTTTGTAAATTTTTGTCAATTTCTGCGCATTTTTGGTCAACTTTTGCTCACTTTTCACCGCTTTTTTCTTACCTATTTTACCCAAGCCATACAACCCAACCCCCCAACACCCGTTTGTGACTCAAAAGCACGCTTGTTTCTTGAAAATTCTGCGCATTTGATGTAAAAACTTGCGCATTTGTTGTGAAAATTCTACGCATTTACGAATGAACTTGAGCATTTGATGCGATTTTTTCCTCAATTTCACAAAAACCTAACCGTCCTTTTAACTACCCTCACATTCGCATAAATCGCCCTAATAAAAGTTTTAATTTACTTCTAAATCTCTTATAATACTACTGTTAGCCGTAATCTTTTAAGAGCCGAATTATGAAGCCTGTTTTGGACAAACTGACCGATGCTGAGCTACTGGTCTGCTACACAGCCGGCGAGGAAGCTGCCTTCCCTGAACTCGTAAGTCGTTATAAAGACCCCCTTTATGCGTTCTTAAAGCACTTTTTAAATCGCCAGGACCTCATAGAAGACGTCTTTCAGGAAACCTTTCTGCAGCTCTTTACCAGCAGAGACAGCTTTGACACTACCCGCCCGTTGCGCCCCTGGCTGTTTACCATAGCTGCTAATAAGGCAAAAGACGCCCTTCGCAAACGGCAAAGAACGGCCGCCATCCCCATAGGGACTATGGCGGAGACGGAGGATTTGTCGTTCGATGACATGCTAAACGCCCTTACTTCCGACAGCACAGTGCCTTACGAGAAACTTCAAAAGAGCGAAACCGCTTCGCAGGTAAGAGAAATTATAGCGAATATGCCGGAGAATCTGCGGGAAATACTAATTTTGGCGTATTTTAACAAATTTTCTTACAAACAAATGGCCCAGATTTTGAGTATACCTATTGGAACTGTTAAGAGCAGACTGCACACAGCCGTCGCCCGTTTTGGCAATGAGTGGAAGGCATCAGTCGGGAGCAAAGAAACTAAATGACTTCGTTAGACAATCAGCAGAAGCAACTATTATTTGATTATTGCATAGGTTTGACATCCGAAAAAGAAACTGCCGAAGCCGAGGCGTTAATATCCTCAAACGAACAAGCCGCCGAAATTCACTCAAAACTCAAAGCTGCTCTTGTGCCGCTTGAGAGCGCAAGCTCTGAGCCCTGCCCGGATGAGCTGGCAGAGAGCACCATCCGGCGACTAAATAATGCTGCACGTTCAAGCCAGCTTCGGCTGGAGCAATTACTTGCCACCGAAGAAACTCGAGGGCCTGCCGGTGCTAAGAGTTGGTTCTGGCCAGGCTTAGCCAAAAGGTTGGCTACTGCAGCAGCATTTATTATTGTTGGAAGCATTCTGATTACTACGTTCAAAGTTGTAACGAGCTATGCCCGTCAACAAGCTTCACAGCAACAGTGCCGGATGCAACTGTCCCAGGTCTTTGAGGGTATAACCCGATACGCTTCTGACCACGATGGCCAACTGCCTGCTGTTGCGGCTGCGGCGGGCGCACCCTGGTGGAAGGTGGGCTATCAGGGCAGTGAGAATCACTCCAATACCCGGCCTCTCTGGCTTTTGGTAAAGCGCAATTATATCAGTCCAGCTGATTTTGTCTGCCCCGGTAGTAAGGATGCGGACATCCCCCAATTAACTCCTGCCCAAATAGAAGCCTGTAAGAAGGATTTCCCCGACAGGAAGTATATGACCTATAGCTTTCGAATAGGATGTCGTGAAGCTGTCGGCGGGAAACTGCTGTGCCGGAAGGTTTTAATGGCAGATTTAAGTCCGCTGTTTGAAAAATTGCCCGAAGATTACTCCAGGCCGCTTAAGCTGCGCCTCGACAAGAAGATGCTGACTCTTAACAGCAGCAATCACAAGCGGCGCGGACAGAATGTTCTGTTTGGTGACGGCCGGGTGGAATTTGTCAGAAAACGTCATACCGGCATCTCAGAGGATGATATATTCACACTGCAAAATACCGATATATATCAAGGCTGCGAAGTACCCTCCCGCGAAACCGATGCTTTTCTCGCTCCGTAATTCTACGTGGCACACATTTCATATCTTGTGAATCTTATGTCGGATATAGATATAGCCCCTAAAGCACAAAAAATACATACGGCTTAACAGGAAGTTTGGTTTAGAGCCTGTTCTTAAACTCATTATTTAGGAATAGCACCGGCGGCCGTCAGGTTACAGTGTTCAGAGCTTGTGATCTGACGGTTTCAATCCTTTTTTGTGCCCGCCCCCACCAATCTGATTGGGATTGTACCGACCAACAAAATCGCCCTTGCTCTTGGCTGAGATTTTATCTTCCATAGCCATTGCCCAGTAGCAGGCGTTGACAAGAAGACGACGAAAACCTTCACTGTTGAAATCAAATGAGTGGCCCATCGTGGTAGTGAAAACGCGAGCAGTTTTTCCTTGCTGGCCTGTATAAGTCTTGGTCCAGGCCACAGGCACCGGTTCCTTGTCAGGGTTAGGTTCATCTTTGGGGTCCATACCTGAGAGCACCTGCCCCATAATCAGTGGCTTGCTGTCACCTGTTAGGGTTGTGATGCCATAAACATCAGATGGCCCCCAGATATCCTCGATGCCTTTGACAATGGGATGTTTTTCCATACCCTCAGCGATGAGCCCGCGTGTGCTTTCACGTTTGTGACGTCCATAGTGACCGGCCCAGGTTTCGCCGAGGACCTGACGTCCATAGCCACCTTCAAATTCCTCGTCTCGAAAACTGTATTTGGCATAGGGACTATCTTGGTGTTCTCGGTATCTAAACGCATGGGTTGCGGTTCTTAATGCCACAATTGGCTTACCCGAGTTGGTGTAATCAATAATATACTTCATCTGCTCATCAGGAAGTTCACGGAAACGGACAAAAAGCACCATCAGGTCGGCCGTTTTGAGAGCTTCGAGACCGGGGATATTGTCGAGTGTCTTTGGGTCGATCTCGCCGGTTTCTTTATTGATGGCAAAGAGGACGGTGCACTTGAAGCCGTGATGCACAGCCAATATCTTGGCGAGCATTGGCATCGAGTCTTCGGAGCGGTATTCATCATCGCCAATGACAAAAACGATGTGCTTGCCCTTGCCGGGGCCATCTCTACCTTCGAAGACGACCCAAAGGTCATCGGCCTTCGCCGGCCTTGCCAGCAGACAGGTCAGTCCCACAAACACCAACGTCAATAGCTTAATTGCACGTTTCATCTTGCTCATATTTATATCCTTTCATCTTAATCGAGTAATCGTTATATTCCGGGGCTCAGGTGTGTTAATATAACGGACTCTGCTTTATTTCTCAAGTCCTTTTCGTCAGGTCAAGCATCTGAACAAGGTTTAGTCGCTCCGTTTGGACGAAAGAATTAGCGTTTCCTTCTCAACGCCAGCGGAGCGGGATGGGTCTGCTGGTTTTGAGTGGCTTTATTTGTCCTCAACGTACAAACTGTGGATTTTTAAGGGCTCGGCCTTCGTAGTAGTACTACGGAGAATGGGCAGGATTTTCTCCGGCTGCTTGGCTCCTTCGGGTTTGTTCAGGTTCTTCCATTGCTTTTGCTTTAGTAGATAACTTTTTCCTACGTCTAAAGCGTCATCGATGCCCATATAGCCACCTTGCTCAATCTTGTGAGTTGTCATGCTTAAGGCAACATCTAGCAGAACTGTACCAGACGGAACAAAGATTTTGAAATCGTTTGCGGATAAATCTACTCCCAACCGGACATCCTCAAAAACGTACTTTCTCTCCCTTAAAATTTTGCCGTCTTTATCAAAACTTCGGTGTATGTACAGAAAAGGAAACGGTACTACCCCATTGACATCATTAACATCTCTGTAATCATCTGCGATAGTTTCCCAGATGAGCCGCCCATCAGCAGAACGATATTCAATACGACGAAAACGGTATCCGAGCGACGGGTCACAATCTATTTTCGTCGTTGCCTTCGTCGCATTTTGCCCCTTTCTTGTAAGTTCGATGCGCAACAAAGACCGCCCATTCGAATTGATTTCAGTCAGTGTCGGACTAAAATCCCCCGATAATCGTATCTTGTTGATTATCCCTAAATATATCAAATCGGACCCATAATACTGGCCGATACATTTGGATAGGATTAAATCTGGTGGCGCATCTAAAACATTGATACCTAGAAGATTCATCTCGTAAGGATCTTGGATTACGAACGTCCTTGTCCACTGCGAGGCAGTTTCTTTCTGCTCCGGGGGTAGATTGTGCTCCTTTAATAATGCATCTATATCTCGTAAATCGGCCATCGAACTTTTGAGCTCTTTAGTCTTACAGTCGAAGATGGTATCTACTCTAACGCGGCGGTGGTTATGAATTTTTTTAAGTTTATATGCGATACTATTCTCATTGCCGTCAATCGGCCTGTTGTCATTAAGTTCCTCGATATAAACTAAATGAGCCGTAGTTAATGGTTCCCGACTGTCCGTTACAACCTGACGGAGTTCAGGCAATGTAATTGCAGGTGTCTGTGCCACCACCGGATTGACAACACATATTAGGAACAATAATTGAAAAACTAATTTTCGTTTGGTATACATTTCTTATTTTCCTTTCTCATAATGCCAGCCGGGTGGGTCTGGATAAGACCCCATCCTATCAGTAGAATCGAATCCTGGTCGGACAAATGCCCTTGCATCTGGAAATAAAGTTTGCGTTTTCCTGCGTAATTGGTCAAGGTACACAAGGATGTCGAGGATGTCATCGTTGCGTTCAGGAAAATGCTGGCGCATTTGGCCCCATCCAGCAATCGAGCGGTCTATTGCTATTAAAGCGACTTTTGCTGAACCATTAGAGTCTTTGATAGCTTCATCCAAACTCTGTAAGGTTTTTCCTAATGTTCCTCTAATTGCCCTGGCGAGTTTGACGTATATCAGATGCTGGTACCAGCGGATGATGTCCACTGAATCTTTGAGACTGGTGGCTTCTTTAGCCGGGTTGGAATCGGGCAGTTCAAGTCGTGCCTCTAAGTTCAGGTCGTCGGCCTTTTCCTCAAACAGCTCTTTTGCTGAATCGAACCAGTTATCTACCATTGGCCCATAGGTCTTTGCTGCACGGCAACATTCGTAGTTTTCGGCAGCGTCCCTGATGCTCTCCTGCTCGTCCGCCACCGCTTGAAGGTCAATAGAATCAAGATCGATGCCTTGCTCTTTTGCGGTTTCTTTCACCATTTCAAGCGTAAGTTGAAACATTTCAGACAGTTTTTGCCAGAAGACCTTGTTGTTCATGTCGAGGGCTTGCGGGTCGTCAAAATGTTCTTCGCTCAATGCAAAGTTCATACATCGCGAAGTCAGCGGACAACGCTCGCACCATCGGTCACAATAATTATAAACGCCAGCGATGAATCTTGGGTCTTCAGCAAGTTTCTTGATGTATTCTTTATCCATATAATTGGCTAAAAGAGAAATCTCCTACTATGAAGTAATACGGTTACTCTTTTAAATTTTCAAGGCAGATTTGGGCGTTTCTTTTCAATCGCTCAAGACCTATCCGTTTAATCGGGGAATCAGCGAAGTCGGCATCGAAGTTATAGGGCAGGCACGCAGGCCTGCCCCTACTTAGAATCTCGTGCAGGTCAAGTTTGGCTCTATCACTATAGAATTTGAACTCTTTATTTTTGCAGGCAGGTGCATTTTGTTGATAGGGACAGGCAAGGGTACATTCATCACAGCCGAAGAGCCGGTCGCCTATTTTTTGGGCTAAATAGGCTGCTATCCGGCCTTCGTATTCGATTGTCAAATAGCTGATACATTTATTGGCGTCAAATTGGCCATCGGGCCTCAAGGCCCCTGTCGGGCAGGCATTGATACACTTATTGCAGTTTGAACATTTGACAGTGATTGACCCAGATTCTTCCCCTTCGACTGCGCTCAGGGCTAAAGGCTCTTTTCGCTCAGAATGACAAGAAGGGGCGAAGGCACGACAACAAATCGGCTCATCGGTTTGTAGTTTCAGAGTCGTTATTATTTCGCCCAAGAATATCTGGCAGCCGAGTTCGGGATTGATTAGGATATGGTTTTTTCCGATAAAGCCCAGTCCGGCCCTGGCGGCAAAGGCCCTCTCAGCCAAGGGAACCGAGTCAACACAAATCTTAAACTGCAGGCCCTCGCCGGCGATAGAACTTACAAAGTCGGTCAATTTGCGCAATCGTTTTTTTATAAAGAGGTGATAATCTTCATATTGGGCGAAGTTTGCAACTGTAGCCGTTGGTGCAGAAGATTGTGATGGCTTTAGTTTTTGTTTTGGTGGCGTGTAATTTAGGCCGAGACAGATTAGCGATTGGGCATTTTTTAACAGTTTGGTCGGGTCGATGCGTTTCTCAAAGTTCTCGCGCATATAATTCATCCGGCCGGCGCAGCCGGATTTTAGCCAGCCGCTGAGCAATTCGACCTGCTCGGTATTCAGGGCGGATGCATCCGTTATCCCGACCAGGTCGAAACCCAATTCAATCGCTTTTTGCTTTATCTCTTTGGCCAAACTCATTATGGAGATTATACAGAATCCGGCCGGAAGGCGCAAATATTTTTGAGCATCAGATTTGGAGGGTTGCTATTATGTTACTTTAACCGGCGGCTATTGTGCCACGATTTCATACCAGAGCGTCTTGTACTTCGGACCAATAAAAAAGCTCGTGGTTCGGCCTATGGTCTGCGTGGGGACTTCTTGGCGGCGCCGGCCGCGGCCGTCAAGGGCGTAAATTGCCCGGATGCGATTTTTCAGTAGTGTCACGTTGGCCTCGATGCCGTTGACCTGCGTCGGGCCGGTGCCCCACTGGTCGCCGACCGATGTACGCTGCTTGTTCCAGCCCATATTCAGATTCTCAGCCGAGCCCACCGCCGTCAGTAATATACGTTTGGATTTTTCTAGTTCTTTGCCGTCGAGACTTGTGACGACAATGGCGGCATAGTTATGTTTTGTTTGCCCGACGGAAATATTCAAGCTGCCGAAGTCGAACCTCTGGCCTGCAATCAGCCCCCAGAGGGCACAGGAAGCGGGGGTATTGACCTTGACGTGGGCCAAATCCGGGTCAGTGGCATCCCACACTACACTGCCGTCGGGGCTGGCCAGCCGCCGAGCGGTAGGCGTGGCTGGCATTTGTGGTTTTTGGGCTTTAGGGTCGATGCCGATGCGATGGCCAAGGGCAAGTGACGCAGATAGATGCTCGTCGAGGGTGCCGGCGGCAGTCCGCATCAATGGCGCAATGTCGCCGCGGCGATACATATTCGCACAGGCCGTCAGCAGTGCGAGCTTGACGGGCTGGCCGTTGAATGAGAAATACCTCAGCAGACGGTCGGCAAACCAGTCACTTTCGCCGGTGTGATAATTAAAGAAAAAGACGGCGTCCCAATCCTGCAGTGCGGCGACCATCGCGGCGAAGGGCACAACGCTGGCGCCGAAGTCGCTGGGGTTGGGAATGTTCCATTCGGAAATGGTGAATGGCCTGTCGAGCAGCTGCCAAGGCGTGCGTTGCAGCAGTGCATCCTGGCCGGGGACACATTCCATAGGCGTGTTGCCGATTGTCCAGTTCTTTCTATCCCACGGCTGGACGGGAAAACGCGGGTGCTGCCAGTAAGCGTGGATGTCGGTATAGTCGCAGGTGTTGGCTACAATCGCGGCGCCGTGATAGTTAATCTGCGAGGCGGTGATAGGTACTTTTACGCCCAAATCGTTCTTGAGATAAGCGATGATTTCGTTGATGAAGCCCTCTTCGGTGTTTATCATAAACTGCCTGACGTCTTCTTGGGCCTTGTCGGTCCATCCTTTGGTAGGGATTTCGATGTTGGCTTGCTCGATGGTCTGGCCCTCAGGCAGTACCACCAGATTCGCGCCGTAACGGAGGTGGACCTGTGCGAGATACAGGCTGATGTCACTGCCGCCAAACTTGAAGCAGATACGAGCGTTGTTTGAGACGGTATCGCCGGCCCGGAAGACGCGCTCGATGTGCAACCATTGGGGCTTTAGCTGCAGGGTTTCTCTAAGACCGAGGTCTCGCCAGTTGTCTGGCCCTTGATTCGAGACGTCCACTGATACCATTCTGGGCCTGTCCGCCTTGGCCCAGAACGAAAGCGTGTAGAGTTTGTCTTTCTCGACAGAGAGATTGGTTAACATTAGTTCCTGGCGGCTAATTTCGGGGGCCTGTTTGACTATTTCGAGCTTAAGGGCTTTTATGCCCGGCTTTGGGCCGGGCTGATTGAGCCAAGCTCTTACAGGAAAGGCAGTAGTTTGATGGAGCCGCCAGGGTTTAAGGTTGGCTGAGAAGTCGCCCATATCGGCCAGGTCGCTGCCGAGCTGCTCGGAGGTATCTTTCCAGCTTTTCTTTAAGGCGTTGGTAGTGCCGTAGCGATTTTTTAGCCAGGCGTTCCATTGGCGTTTGAACTGGCCTCGATACGGCTCGGGCAGCGAGGCGGCAAGGGCCGGGCCGCGGGTGCTGAAAGCGTTTTCATTCGTGAGCTCGAGCATTGCGATACCAGGGTCGTCGGCGCGGCGGAGATTGCGGTACGGGTTGTAGTGCGTCAGGTACATCCGGCAGAAGTCTTTGAAGAGTTTGCGCATTCGTGGTTCGTAATACAGCAGGTATTTGTTGTATCGAACCGCTCTCGGCAGGTTTTTGCTTAGAAAACCCTCCGCTTCGGTGAATGTTCTCGATACGTGCAGGTTGAGGTTCACGTAGATGCCGTGCTTGTGGAGCTGGTCGAGGAAATAATCCTGGCGGTCGAGCTGCTGAGGGTCGAAGGTGCGCCGGCCATCGACGATTTTGCCCCAGACGCCGCGTGGTGCAGCAGCGCTATCGTGGTGGTGCATTCTTATGCCGTTGACGCCGAGCTTGGCTAAGTGGGCGGCGATTATTTCGGCTTGTTCGTGCGTTGGGAAGCTGGCACCGTAGCACGTGTTTACCCCCCATATCTTCAGGCGACCGCTGTTGGTATAGAACCTGCCGTCGCGGATGGTAACAAAACCGTCGGCGCCGGCGGGCCCGGGCGACAATTTCGACATATCCGTTGCCGATGGCGTTGCATCGTCACCCGGCACGACAAACGGAAAACGTCCCTTGCCTGAGGCATTTACCGGATGTACCAACGATGAAACACTCCAAAGCAACAAGAGAACAACGAGAAGGACTACAACTTTACTTTTTCGCAACATCATCGAATATGCTAACGAATCAATCATTTATCCGGCAGGGCGCCGCGCCAGCCGGCCTTCATTATCACCGCGAGCTGTCTGACGGTTTCAGCGTGTTTTCTATTGTTAACAATGTTGACGTTCTCGTCGGGGTCGGTGCGGTGGTCGTATAATTCACGTGCCCGGACCTTTCCTGACTTGCGTTCTTTCCATTCGGTGTAGCGGTAGAGCTCTGTGCGCATAGTATAGCCCATAATTCCTCCGCTGCGTGGGTACTGACTGAAAACGGCTGATTTCCACTGGCGGCTGGGATTTTCCAGCAGCGGAACGAAACTGGTACCCTCAAGGTGCTCAGGAACTTGGAGTCCGCACAGCTCGCAGAGTGTGGGGTAAATATCAACATACTCGGTCAGGGCATCGCTTCGCCGGCCAGCGGTCTTCATACCGGGGACGCTGATAATCATCGGCACGTGGGTATCTATTTCAAAGTTCGTGTGTTTGCACCAGCTTGCGTGCTCGCCCAGTTTCCAGCCGTGGTCGCACCATAAGATAATAACCGTTTTATCGCGCAGCTTTAGCCGCTCAAGCTCGCCGAGCAGCCGCCCAATGAGCAAATCTATGTACGTTACGCAGGCATAATAGCCGTGTATCAACCGGCGGGCCTGGTTGTCGGGCACTTTGCCCTCCTTCGGCATACCGAAGTAATTTCGCAGCTCGCCGAAGTTGGTCAAAGAATACTCCGTTGCATTTTTTGGTATGAAGGGATTGTCGGCCAGCTTGATTTTTTCCGGCCGATAAATATCCCAGTACTTTTTAGGTGCGTTGAACGGCAGGTGCGGCTTGTGAAAGCCCATAGCGAGGAAGAAGGGTCTGTCTTTGAGGCGGTGCAGCTGCTTGATGGCAAAGTCGGTATTCTTGCCGTCGGGATAGGCGCTGTCCGGGACATCGGCCGCCTCAAATGGCGGTCCCTGGCCCTTTGTGCGCTGCCGGGCGATGGCCTGGTTCTTTTCCAGCAGGTATCCCCGTCCGACCCACTCTCCTTTTGAACGATACGGGTGGGTGCTCCAGCCGATAAGGTCGTCTTCGGGATGGTGGTAAATCTTGCCGATGGAAACGGTTTCGTAACCGTTTTGCCTGAAGTGCTGCGGCAGAGTCAGGACGTCGGGAAGGGCCTTGCGAAGCGGCGTGTTCAGGTCGTAAACGCCTGTCGAGTCGGGCCGAAGCCCACTGAGCAGGCTCATCCGTGAGGGTGCACAAACCGCCTGCTGGCAATAGGCTCGCTCAAAGAGAAGCCCCTCGGCTGCTAAACGGTCGATATTCGGCGAGATAATATGTTTCTTGCCATAGCAGGCCAGTTGAGGCCTAAGGTCATCAACGGCAATGAACAGCACATTCATTTTGCCCCGGGCTTTTGTGCTGTTCATTTTTCCCAGAGCAGAGATTGGATTTAATCCGGTAAAGCCGGCAGCGAGAGACATCGCTGCGCCGCCGGCTACTATGCCCAGAAAATCACGACGGTTACAATCGCTCATACAATAATCCTCCTTAAGAGCTATCGTTCTTTTGCAACAGTGGCCCTTCACTGGGCCGAACAGCTACAGCGTGCAAAATAAACTATGGATACACCCCTGTCAATCGGTTCTTGCAGAATTTCACTTCCCACTCGCAAGTCACTACAAACCGCTTGTAAATGGGCAGCAGAGCAGTTACTATAGTCGATAAGTAAAAGACTTCTAAAAAAGAAAAAAGGAATGATGAAAGGATGACTTTGTGAATCCCGTTAAAAATTCTAATAGTGATAAGAATAAAGATATGGGACAAGAGGCAGATATTTCTAACGGGATGAATCGGCGTGAGTTTCTAAAGACCTGTAGTGTGGGCGCTGCCGCCTTTGGTTTGGCTGCGTGGTTTCGGGCTCGGGCGGCTTCGGGGGTAAAGCCGAACATCATTTTCATGGTGGCGGATAATCTTGGGCGCGAATCGGTGGGGTTCTATAAGGACGACGCGACTGAGGCGTCAATGGAACTTGCTATCGGGACGCCGCGGCTGGACGCGATGGCTTCACGCGGGGTCATCTTTGACAACTGTCTGGTGGCCACACCGCTGTGCGGCCCGGCGCGGTGCGGGTGGAATACGGGGCGGCACGCGTACCGCGTGGGGATGAACAGCCAGCCGAAACCGGACGACCCGGAAAGCGGGGTGTCGCCGGAGGAGATTACCATTGCGGAAATCCTGAAAGCAGTCGGCTACGACACGGCGCTGTTCGGGAAATGGAACCAGGGCTACGCGGAGAAATTCAGCGCCGTGTATCAGGGCTTCGATGAGTTCTACGGCAGCAACGCCGGGCATGCGGATTATTACACGCATGTGTACGACAGGGACAATAAGAGGCATTTCTATCGAAACCTGACGCCCATCAATGATGAGGGGTATTTCGACCAACTATTCACCGACGAGGCACTGAAGTATTTGCGTAAGCGCAAGGGCAACCCGAAACCGTTCTATTTGAATCTCACGTTCTACGCGCCGCACGGACCCTACCAAACGCCGCCGGGTTATGATCACAGTGACGATCGAATGGTGAACTACAAGTACATGATACAGTACCTCGATTCGTGTGTGGGCCGCGTCCTGGATGAAGTGCAGCGGCTGGGGATGGCGGAGAATACGCTGATTGTTTTCTTGAGCGACCAGGGCGCCAGCACGCTGAATGATTTCGAGCGGAATCTGGCACAGGGCGGTTTGAAGGTCGTCTGTAACGCGCTGTGGCCGGGTCGGATACCCGCGGGCAAGCGTATCCAGTCGCCGTGGCTGCACCTGGACCTCTACGCTGTCTTCGCCGGAGTAGCCGGGGCCGTGATACCGCAGGACCGCGTGATAGACGCGCGGGATGTCTGGCCGCTCTTCGCAGGCCAGGAGCAGGCGCATGACCGGACTTTCTATTGGACCTTTGGAGACGAGGATGCCGTTCGGATTGGTGACATGAAATTGCGGATGAAGGACGGAGAGGTACTGGGGCTCTTCGACCTTGCTACCGACGCCGATGAAGAGTATAACCTGGCGTCAGCGCGCCCCTGTCAGGTCACAAAGATGCGCTCGATGCTGGCAAAATGGAAGGCCCAGTGCGAGGCGCAACAGACCAATACGGCGGAATCCGGGACGATTGTGAAGAAAAAGTTCTGAGTTGAAGAAGCGAATCTAATCAAAAGGCAAAGGAGAATTAAAATGGAATGCAGGTGGAATCTATCTCTCATCAGCGTTCTTGTTTTGTTGATTTCGAGCAAGAAAGTAAGCCGGTTGAAAGGGTCCGGAACGTCGCTGCGACGACCGCTTGGCGCGTGCCTTTTGGCCGTTGCCCTGGGTTTGGCGATCCTGCCCGGAGCGCGCGCCGCGGATTTCGATGTCTCCGTCGAGCAAATCACTTTCGGAAAAAAACATCACTTTTTCGGGTACATCGGCCAGTGCCGGACGATCCCCTGGAACTCCAGCGGAGGGTATATCGTGGCTCTGCGAACCGACTTTCACGACCGCATGCCCAAACCCGGCGAAGCCGCCGATGTCGTGCTGGTTGACACGACTCAGGGGAACCGCGTCCTGCCGATCGAAAAATGCCGGGCCTGGAACTTTCAGCAGGGAACGATGTTTTACTGGAATCCCAAGAAGCCGGAAACGCAATTCTTCTTCAACGACCGGGACCCACAAACCGCCCGCGTTTTTACCGTGCTCTATGATGTGGAAAAACGCGAGCGCGTCAGGGAGTTTCGCTACGCAGACGCCTCGTTCGGCAATGGCGGCGTCGCCCAAGGCGGGGGTGCCTTCCTGGGCCTAAACTACGGCCGCATGGCCCGGCTGCGCCCCGTGACCGGCTATCCCGGCGCCTTCGATTGGACCCAGGGAGTCAACGCCCCAACCGACGACGGCGTCTTCAAGGTGGACACGGAGACGGGTGAGAAACGCGTGCTGGTGTCTTTCCGGCAATTAGCCGACTTGCTGCGGCCCCGTCACCCCAATATTGACGACATCCCCCTGTTTATTAATCACACGCTTTGGAACCGCGATGACAACCGGATATATTTTTATGCGAGGGGCAATTGGGTGCGTCCCGGCCCTAAGATCAACGTTCCCTGCACGGTCAAATCGGACGGAAAGGGGCTTACCATGCATAAGACGTTCATCGGCGGGCACCCGGAGTGGGGAGACGGCAACCAAGTCATTGGCTCACGAGACGACCGGCAAGTGCTTTACGATGTGGACCGCAAGGAAATCGTGGGGCAGATCGGAACACCGGAGGTTCTGCCCAAACCGGGTGGGGACATTTCGTATTCGCCGGACGGAAAGTGGTTTGTCAACGGTTACAAGGATGGAAGCAAGAATTACTACGTGATTATTCGCCTGTCGGACGGCGCGCACGTACGCACACCCGGCATCGACAAGGGGTCTTACAGCGATGATCTGCGAATCGATCCGGCTCCGCGCTGGAATCGTTCGAGCGATGCGATTCTGGTCTCCGGCGTGGTCGAAGGCGGCATACGCCAGATGTTCCTGATCAGGATTCGGTCCGCCAACGCCCTCGTGTCCAATTGGCTGGGCATGGACAAGGACGGCGACGAAAAAATAACCAAGGATGAGGCCGAGGGCCAGTTGAAAACATCATTCTACCGGAACGACGCCGACAAGGACGGGTTTCTGATTCGGAGCGAGCTCGAAGCTCTGGCGCAACGTCTGCGCAGCGACCCAAACCAGCGCACCAACACCAATCGCAACCAGCCCACGATGTCCACGGAAGACTTGCTGAAGCTAACTCCCGACGGTGTTACCGTCATACCCGATATTGCTTACCGCGAAGGGAATGAAGCCTGGCGTCTCGACCTCGCCATGCCGAAAGAACGCGGCGATGCACCGCGTCCCGCCATTATTTACATTCACGGCGGCGGCTGGACGAAAGGCGACAAGCGCGGGCAGGGTATCGGCGCTGTCCTTGATTACGCGGCCAAAGGCTACGTTTGCACCTCCGTCAATTACCGGCTCGACGTGGACAAAAAGGCGTGCGTCGAGGACGTAAAGTGCGCCACCCGCTGGCTCCGCGCGCACGCGGAGCAGTACAACCTCGACCCGGACCGCATCGGCGCCGCGGGCAATTCCGCAGGTGGTCATTTGGCGTTGATGCTGGCCGTGTGCCCGGCATCTGCGGGACTCGAAGGCGACGGCCCGTACCAGGAACACTCGAGCATGGTGCAAGCCGCCCACTGCAGTTCCACCCCGATCATGCCGGGTTTCCGTGGAAGTAGAGGTAAAGGCGCCAATCCGGACGTGAAAAAGATACAGCCCATGACCTACATCAGTGCCGATGTGCCGCCTATCTATCTCATCCACGGAACATTGGACACCAAGGCACCGGTGTCCTACGTCGACGATTTTGTCAAAGCCCTGCGTAAAGCCGGCGCGAAAGATATTACATACAAGCGCTACGCCGACGGCACCGGCCACGGCGCCTATGTCAAGCACATTGAGGAGGCTCGCCGCGCGCGCGAGGCGTTCTTCAAGCGAACGCTGAAGAACAAAGCTGCGCCTTCAGGTAAAACAGCCAACAAGGACAACACGGCGGCGACCGAAGGGGCGGCACAGGAAAAGGCAGAGCAGTTTTTTGCAAGATACGACAGCAATAAGGACGGTCAACTTTCGCGTGATGAGTACCCGGAACGCTTCCAGCGGGTGTTTGACCGCATCGACACGAACAAGGACGGCCAGATTACTCTGCAGGAGGCCACGGCTTATCGCGGCAGCCGCTCGGCACAATCACGGCGGGGTCAGAGGACTGACCGGACGCAAAGGGACACCGCCGAATCGGCGATAAAGCCGACCTTTGAAAATGTCTCTTACGGGCCACACGAAAGGAATGTGCTTGATTTCTGGAAAGCTGAGTCCAACAAACCAACACCGCTTGTCATTTACATTCACGGCGGAGGTTTCATCGGGGGTGATAAATCCAAAATCTACGACTCGAAGGAGCTGACACAATTTCTCAAAGCGGGTGTTTCCTTTGCAACGATTAACTACCGCTATCGCAACACCGACCCGCGTGGTGTTCTGGCATCGTTGAATGATTCCAAGCGGGCACTGCAGTTTATCCGCAGTAAAGCCAAAGAATGGAACATCGATAAGAAACGGATTGGCGCGTACGGCGGGTCGGCCGGTTCCGGTACATCCACGTGGCTTGCCTTTCACGATGACATGGCTGATGCGGACAACCCCGACCCAGTCCTGCGCGAATCGACACGTCTGGCAGTGGTCGGAGCGTTAGCCACACAGGCCACTTATGATGTGTTGCAATGGGAGGACATCCTGGGGATGGAGCCGCCCGATGATTACGGCGAAATCCTGGAGTTCTTCGGCCTGAAGAACGAAGAGGAATTGGACAGCCCCAAAGGCAAGGCGATTCGCGCCGAACTCGATATGCTGGCGCTGATGTCAAAAGACGACCCACCGTTATACGTGTCGAACAGGATGAGAGGCGGAGAGGTCAAAGCCGATGATAGAGGCCACAGGAACCATCATCCACTGCATGCCGCGGCTCTGAAGAAGCGAGCCGAAGAGGTCGGACTGGAAGCGCAGGTGTACGCTCCGGCTCTGGGTATTGAACCACCAAAAGAGAAACAAGAGTCGCTTGTTGAATTCTTTCTCCGGCATCTGCGTGTGAAATCAGGTCAATAACAAGCTATTTCAGGGGGGTGAAGATATGACCGAAGGTTGGCAATCGTCTGAGTATGAAGGTTGACGATGTAAACGCGCACGTATATACTTATGATGTGCTTTATCAGCTCACAGAAGTTGATTATCCTGGTGATACAACTTTGACCTACAATTATGATTCCCTCGGCAACCGCACAAGCGTCATAAATGGAGGCACAATAAATTACGTACTCAACGACGAAGGCTTGAATCAATATGGTTATGTAGACTGGATTAGCTATGGCTATGATGATAACGGCAACCTGGCCGATATTAATAATGGTCAGTATGAGTATGTTTACGATTGCGAAAACCGCCTTATTGAGGTAAAGGAAGACAGCGAGACAGTGGCTTCGTATAAATATGACTTCGCGGGAAGACGTGTATCAAAGACCGTAGAAAGCGTAACTACAAAGTATTGCTACGACGGCGACAGGGTAATCGCTGAATACGATAGCAGCAACAATTTATTGCGACGATTCATTTACGGCCCAGGCATCGATGAGCCGATATGTATGCTAAACTACACCGGCCAAGTAGGGTTTTACTACTATCACTATGACGGTTTGGGTTCTGTGGTTGCTTTAAGCAACTATCAAGGCAATATTGTGGAGGCCTATTCTTACGATGTCTTCGGTGAGCCGAACAGGGTAAGTGCCGTAGGTAATCCGTATATGTTCACCGGCCGCAGGTACGATAGCGAGACCGCGCTGTATTATTACCGGGCAAGATATTACGCCCCCTGGATCGGCCGATTTTTGCAAACAGACCCAATCCACTACGCCGCAGGACTGAATTTGTACACCTATTGCCACAATGACCCTGTTAACTGGGTAGATCCGTGGGGTTTAGACTGGTATCCACCTGAATGGATGGCCGGAATTATAGGTAGATTCGCCGATGGTATCGGAGTAGTAGAGCCTTACCTTGAGCCTGTAGGGGATATAAGTTCAGGTGTGGGCTTAATAAGTGGGGGAGCGGTCATGGGGATAGCCGGCCACCCTTACGCAGGGGTAGCTGCGTTCTATACAGGTGTGTTCAAAACTGGCATTGGATTTGTAGAGCTAATAGGAGTTATAGGTGGCAAACCTATTGATTTCCCCGCAAAGACTCCTCTCGGTACAGCGGGAATGTTATTTGGTCCAGACGGTGGTATTGTCGGCGATGCGTTTTCGGATCTTGTGGTTGGTGATAAAAGCGGTGTGTTACCTAAAATAGAGACAGGTCTCTCACTTATAGATAAAGCTATTGACCTAGCCGGAGAGGGTATCGCCGGCAAAAAAGGATGCGGCGGGGATGATGTTTCTTGGGATGTTGCTGATCCAGTTGACAGAACTTGGTGATATTATGTTTTGGGAGGCTGAACATGGACAATAAGAAAAGACCGTTAACGTCTTTCACATGGAAGTACGCAATTTTAGTCAGTGCGGGCCTGATTCCTTTAATGGCACTTTTTCTCTATGCCGTTCATGAACACAGGGGCCATTTGCTCAGAAGTGACTGGATTATTGCAATCTCATTAGCTGCACTTACACCTGCATTTCTTTTAACAATTGCATATTATGCTAATCACCCGGGAAAGGAGAATGAGAATGGGCCAATGGGGTGATAGACTAACCGGACTAATATTTATCCTTATCGGCATTTACTTGTTATTATGTGGGTATCGGATCTTACCTTGGAAACCGAAAAACGCGGACAAAGCGGAAGTGCACTACCGCAAGTACGGCAGGATAGAGAAAATCATCGGTTTTGTAATAATCTGTTATGGAATAAAAGAGTTGCTTGGTTTATAGCTCCTAGCCTCCTTTGTTGTACCTGAGATAAAGGATAGGAAAGGGGAGCAAACGAGGTCATTGTGTACGATTCAAACCTAGTTTATATTACATCTATGGCGGCCTCGGTTGTGTGAGTGTTATCTCTGACTAAAGTGGAAATATTGTGGAGGCCTATTCTTACGATGTCTTCGGCGAGCCGAACACCACAAGCAGTCTCGGCAATCCGTATATGTTCACCGGCCGCAGGTATGATAGCGAAACCGCGCTGTATTATTACAGGGCAAGATATTACGCCCCCTGGATCGGCCGATTCCTGCAAACTGACCCGGTCCACTACGCCGCAGGGCTGAATTTATATACCTATGTTGGTAATAACCCTCTTAGCTGGATTGACCCTTGGGGGTTGGTTAAAGTAGAATCAATAAAAGAGCTTACAGACGAAGATCTCCTGAAAGAAATGGTGAGCACATATAACAGAAACCTTAGTGACATATCAAGATGGAGTGGACCTGGTACAATATTACCAACTATGGAATATTTGGATACAGAAAGATTTTTCCCCGGCGACGCACCGTTCATATATAACGGGCGAGTATACACAGCATCACAAATAAATTATATTGGAGTGGGAATGGGATTCAGGCACTTTATTCTCCTTCCGTCGGGGTGGGGAGACCGTAGAGCCTGGGTCGTGGCGTGGAATTTGCGGCGGTATGAACACCTGGCTACCAGAGGTGAACATTTCTTTACTGATTATGGTTATCGGAATTACCCAAAAGTGCGAAAGATGGTAGAACCGAACGTTGATAAAAGAAGAAGAAGAAGGCCTAGATAGATCCAGGACCCGTTGTCATATTGAAAGACTCTGGTAGCGTGTCTAATCATTGTTTACTATTTTGGGATTATAGTGAAAAAGTGAAAAAACGAAATAAAATAATTCTGATTCTTTTTGCTACCTTACTGTTGTTTATTGCAGTGTTGTTTCAGTTGTATAGGTATGGTGGGGCTGTATATGTTTTTTGCAAGTTAACTAAACAAGCGAAAGAAGGTAGGATAAGATTGCTATATAGAACAGACCATGCAACTTTACTGGATGCATGTAGAAAGATCATTAAAGATAAGCGCGAAGGTAAATGGCCAGAAGGACGTTATAACGTTAGTTTTAGACCACATCCCGATGCTGCGAAACTGCCTGAGACAATCCTAAAGCTTAAACCAACATGGTTATGGATCAATAATGAGAGAGTAATGATAGAAATGTTTGGGGGGTTAGACCACTTTGGAGTTTACGCCTTCTCCAAAGGATTTTCTGAAGCAGATCAAAAAAAATATGGCAACAAAAAGTTGCTGGACGGCCTCTGGTACTATGATGATGGCTATCGCAAAGCTACAAATTATGATCAGTATATCGAATCTTTAAGACCCGAATAACGTACTGTAATCATAACAATAATTTTAAGAACAGACTATTTTAGAGCTTATAGATATTGGATATTATTAGTTTGATGGCCTGGGAAGTGTTGTAGCTCTTTCAAGTGCTAATATTGATATTGTAGAGAAGTATTCTTACGATGTCTTTGGTGAGCCGAACAGGGTAAGTGCCGTAGGCAATCCGTATATGTTCACCGTCCGACCAAACACAGAACCAAAAGATATGGGGAGCATAATTCATCATCCAAGACATGCGATTACCGTCAAAAACAGATGTGACGAACTGGGTATAGAAGCGGCATTGGTTCTTGCGGAAACTCCGCCCGCAGCCCCGACTAGCGTCGAGAGACGCTGGGGCTTGCAGGAAGAAAAAGGTTGATATGCTTGATTTTTTCTTTAAGCACTTGAAGGTAAAACAAAAATAAATCGGAAGGGAACCTGAGATGAATCTCAAATCCGCCGTTGTCGCAGTGCTGTGTGTTCTGAGCTTTGGCGTGCTCTATGCCGGCGAAGACATCATCGATTTGCGTGCCGTGCAGGGAGGAGGCATGAAGGTTCTGGAAAATTACAGCGGCAAGCCGGATAGCAAAGGTGTTATGGAATATTATCGACTCGCGCTGCCCGATTTCGAACGTGGCTGCTATTATGCGAGCGGATGGTGGCCGGCAGGGGGCAACAGGGTTTTTGGTCAAATTGTAAATGACAGCTCCTTAAACTCCGTTCCAGAAGGGGGAATATTTCTTCTGCTCAAGCTAAAAAAGGACAGCTACTTAGCGGTCCTGCCAATCGCCGGCAAGACGGCTTACTCATGGTTCGATTCGAAGGACGGCAGGTTAATTCTTAAGATGGGGACACACGGTAAAGACGCCATCGAAGGCGATATTCCGCTGTACGCCTGGGCCAAGGCCGACAATCCGTATGAAGCGTGCAATGCCGCCTGGGAATCAGCCCTGGATTGCGAACAAATCAAAGGCGCCGCTTTTATGCGTGAAACGAAAGAATATCCGCAAATTTTCAAATACCTTGGGTGGTGCTCCTGGGAGTATTACAAGGCCAAAATCGATGAAGAAAATATGGTCGGCGCAATGGAAGCCATCGAAAGTTCAGGCCTTCCTATCCGCTATTTGCTCGTAGATAATGGGCACTTTGACCGAAGTTCCCTTGCACCAAACGACAAATTCCCGAACGGCTACAAACCCTTAACGGATATGCGCAAGGAAGATAAAATCAAGTGGGTCGGCATCTGGTACGCATTTCTGGGGGCCAATCATGGGGTTCTATCGCCTGGCAATCTCGGTGAAATCGGCAAGTTTATGTATGAATGTAATGCAGACAAATTGCTGCCCTTGAATAACGAGAAGTCAGCGAGGGCATTTTACGAATACATGCTTGGTTTCGCGAAGAGAGACGATGTTGATTTTCTAAAAGTTGACTTCCAGACTGATGCGCTCCCTTTCTACGCTGGAACATCGCTTTCCAATCCGCTTGGCGGCCTTCCAGCGGATAACACCAATGCCATAGGCAATCCTGTTGCGGCGGCCGCCAACCTGGCAGCGGTTTTTCAATCTGTCGTTGATTCCCGGATGAACGGTCTTATCAATTGCAACTGGCACAATGCCGTAAGCGTTTTTAATTCGAAGAACAGTGTTGCTGGTCGATGCAGCGAAGATTACAAAGTCGGAAACCTTGAAAGGGCCAGAGGGCATCTTTACCATTCTTACGCTGCCACTATCTGGCTGGGGCAAATTGCCTGGGGCGACCATGATATGTTCCATTCCAGCGATAAGGCTGCGGGACGTATGATGGCGGTCTCCAAGGCGTTCTCGGGCGGGCCGGTATATCTATCCGACAATCCGGAACATTTTGCCCCTGAGAATGTTTGGCCTTTGTGTTATAAGGATGGATTGCTCCTGCGTCCACTGGCGCCGGCGGCCCCGCTTGCCGATTGTCTTTTCATAGACCCTTTGAAGGAAAGCAAAGCATACAAAGTCGTTGCACCTTTAGCTAACCAGACTGCTGCTATTGTCGTATATAATTTGACAGAGCAGGCTGCTCCTGTTAAAGCCATCATTACAGCCGAAGATTATCAAAACGCCAGTGGTATGATGCAGCCGTATCCGGGAAAATGGAAGGTTCCAGCAGAAGGACTGGTTGTCTATGACTGGTACGCCGGCAAGGCCGAGAAGCTTGGCAGGGAGTACACCTTTGAGCTGAAAGGTTTTGGCGACCGGCTGCTGCATCTTTGCCAGGTCCGTAACGGCTGGGCGGTTATCGGCCGGACTGACAAATACCTCTCACCGGCGGCGGTGCAGGTGCTGAAAAACACACCCGACAAACTGACGATTCGCATGATTGAGAGCGGCCCGCTGGCCATCTGGAGCGATGGTGCTACTCTCTTGGCTGAGAAGGTTTCATTCGAGGACCAGGGAGACGGGCTGTGGAAAGCGGATATCGAGCCCGGCCATCGGAATATGTTGATTACTATTAGAAAAATATCTGTCAGCAGGAATTAATCCATAAAGGCAGGATGTAAAATGGCAGCCCCTGAGGCCGCTCACCCATCGCTTCGGGCCTGAGATTGCGTTCGGCCACACGACGGCAAAGGCTTGGCCGAATGAGACGGTCGGTATTGTCAAGCAGGCGAAGGGCGGGAAAGGAATTATCTGTTTTGGTTCCAGCTTTCAGCAAACCTTGCAAAGTCCAGGAAGTTAATAATGCCATCACCACCAGCAGGAGCGATATCCACTAATGCTTCATCCTCAAGCCAAGAGTTTGTGAGTGCCATCAAGTCTTCAAAATTAACCGAACCATCGTAGTTAAAGTCACCCGGTATGTGATTATAGTTCAAAGATGCAAAAGCGTCGACGAGTCCCCAGCCGTATTCTTGGTCCCATCCGGACGCATCTAAGTCCCTGGTGGTGCTCTGTAGAGCTTCTCTGATAGCATCGGGGCCGGTCACGCCTGTGGAGATTAATAAGGCAGCTATACCGCTGACGTGAGGGGTTGCCGTCGAGGTGCCATCGTAAAACCAGTTAGCCCAGTCTTTGGGAGTGTCGCCGAAAGTTTGCTGACAAACTCCGTCAGCATACCCATCGGCATTCTGGTCCAGGTCCGTATTACCACCGGGAGCGACAACATCTAAACTTGAACCGTAATTAGAATAAGGAGCTCGTGTTTGGTCATATTGGGTAGCTCCTACAGCAATTGCGTAATTATCATAAGCGGCTGGATAATCACAACTCGAGCTACCGGCGTTGCCGGAGGCAGCGATGACCGTTACTCCGCTGTTATATGCGTATGCAACCGCGTCTTCCAGGGTTTGAGCAGGACTCGAACCACTTAAGCTTATATTGATTACTTTTGCTCCATTATTAACAGCATAATAAATTCCATCTGCCAACTGCTGGTAAGAGCCTGTGCCGGTAGCGTCCAGAACCTTTACCGGCATGATAGTACAATTATAAGCTATGCCTGCAACCCCAAAACCATTATTTGTACTTTGAGCGATGGTGCCGGTGACATGGGTACCATGGCCATCGTCGTCATTTGCGTGCTCGTCATCGTTAATAAAGTCATAACCAGGCACAAATGAAGTGGCGGCTAAATCCGGTGCCTGCTGATATTTTGTAGTTTCCCAACTTCCCGGCCCCGATTCTACGTCATCATAAAAAAGAACGCCTGAGTCGTCTTCCAATTTAATCTCATCAACGAAAAATGCCCCGTCTGAATTAAAACTTCCATCCTCATTGCTGTAAATTTCATCGGTAAAAACTCTGAATCTGACTAAAATAGTATCATTGCTATCGGCGTAAGTGGTTAAGTCCAGAGATTCCGCTTTCCAGCCAACTTTTCCTTTTACCTTACTTTTACCTGTGTAGGTTCTTACAGTTGTCCAGGTATTTCCGCCGTCGGTTGAAATCTCTGTGAAAGCCTTATCATAAACCATCACCCCTAAAGCTTCTAAGTCATGGCGGTACTGGTAAGAAAAGGTGACCGTGCCGGTTGCTGAACTCACATCAAAAGAATGCTGTAAGTAATCTTTCCAACCGTTGCCATAGCCGGGTGGGGTCGCCCACTCAGGATTGTTAAGTCCGCACCACCAGGAATTTCCATCATAAGCTTTGTAAGTATCGATATGCCAGTGCTCTGGAGCAATATAATCTTCATAGGCTACCCCAGTGTCAACGACTGCCACTATAACATTAGGTTCACCTGTCGTAATATCCCAGGCCGGCTCAATGTTTATTCCGGCACAGGGGTCATTGAAGTGCCACTGGTGGTAATAAAAGGGGTCGTTAGGTTCAAAACAGGCGTAGGCATAATAGTTTAATTCGGCGTACTCTACGTCAGGTTCGCGATTATAGAGTTCAACAACTTGTTTGGGTGTTTTTGGCGGCGGGACCATAATTGTCTTAAAGCCGGCAAGGGGACTGGTGTACAATACAGAGGTCGCATGCCGTCGATTTATTTGGTTGATGCGGTCTTCAGAAAGATGTTTTTTGAATTTTACGATGATTTCATTCGGAACCCAATTTGGTCTCCCGGCATTTTCCAACCTACCTTGGCCAATGGCAAGACTGGTAAACCCAGTTTCGGCAAAGCACAAGAGCAAAGAAGCTGCTAATAATGTTGGAAGCTTTTTCTTCACCGCCCGTCCCTTAAGATTACATCTGCTTTATCTTGTTATGTTCTTTGCTGTAAACAACTTATTGATTATCTTACCATATTTTAGGGTACGCTTCAAATATAATCTTTGAGAAAGGTGTTCTTACAGGAGTGATGAATATGGTTTTCTGTCTTGTAAATATAGCTGTAGCCCTATAATATAACGACCATTTGACAAGGAGTCTTAACAAATGGCGGAAGAGCTAATCGGTATAATAGGCGGGACGGGACTTGGGGATGAATTGGCTGAGCATTTAGTCGATGCAGAATTTCACGATATTGACACACCATTCGGCAAGCCGAGCACAGCCATTTGCGTCGGCAGATTAGGCGAGAGGCAAATTGCATTTCTCAACCGTCACGGCAAAGGGCACAAACTTTCTCCGAGTGAAATTCCGTTTGCAGCTAATATTTTTGCCTTGAAAAAGCTCGGCGTTCATACGGTAATAAGCAGCGGTGCGGTGGGTTCACTTCGCGAACAAATCGCTCCCGGTGATTTGGTGATGGTTGACCAGTTCATCGACAAGACATTCAAACGAGAAAATACTTTTTTTAGAGGTTTTGCGGTGGTGCACTGTGAGATGGCAGAGCCGGTCTGTGGGCGAGTTCGAAAGATACTTTGCGATGCAGCTAAGGGTATTGATATAACGACACATCCGAAAGGTACTTATGTTTGTATGGAAGGACCGCAGTTCTCCACGCGGGCTGAATCGCTTATGCACCGGGTCTGGGGCGGTGACTTGATTGGTATGACTGCTATGCCCGAGGCCAAATTAGCCAGAGAGGCACAAATGTGCTACGCAATGGTTGCATTAGCCAGCGATTATGACTGCTGGCACCCACAGAAGGGTGAGAAAGATAAACAAACGCTTCTAAAAGAGATTATTGCGAATTTGCAAACGGCGACAAACAATTGCCTGGACCTCATAAAGGCGGTTTTGACAGGCGGGTATGAGCTTGTCAGCGAGGACTGTCACTGTAGGAAAAGTCTGGAGCTGGCGGTATGGACGGACACTGCTCAAATTGACCCGGCTGACAAAGAAAAATTGAAGGTGCTCTTTGAATAGTCAGGGCCTTGACAGTGGGACGGCTATTGATATAGTTAGCAGCAAGAGCTTATCTGTTTTTGGAAAAGATTAAATTTGAAAGGATAAAAGAATGAAAAGTTCGGGACAAAAAGCAGTTATTTTAGTAGTTAGTATTGTTTTTGTTATTACGTTAGTTGCAGGATGCGGCGAACAGGAACTATTGAGTACAAGAAAGAGCAGGCTCATAGCCGTTGAAAACAGGCAGTTAAAGAAAGAATTAGAAGACCAGAAAAAACTGCTTGGCAAATGTCTGCAGGAAAAAAAGGATTCGGAAGAACAGATACATAAAAGTATTAAAGACCTGGCGGATAACGCCTTCAAGGATTTTGAAGAAAACGTAAGACTGCGTGAGGAAAATAAGAAGCTCGAGGCACGCGTAAAGGAAGTTGAAAGGGAAAGGGATAAACTCAAAGCGCAGGTAGGGCAGCTTAAGAAAGAAGTCGAAAAACTTAAAAAACAGGCAGGTTCTAAACCTCTGTAATCTGTCGTTAATTGGTGCGATGGCACACTTTTCGCGCAGCTTCTATAGCATCGGGCAATTTCTCCTTAGGGTAATGTTTTTGCGTTGCTGCTGCTACGAGGCCCACGAACATCGGCTGGGGCCTCAATGGGCGGGAAGTCAGGCAGGGATGTGCCTGAGTGCCGCAAAAGTACGGGTGGGACGGAATCTCGAGAATTTGCATAATCGGCTGATTGGGCGCTTTGCCGGAAAACACAAGGCCGGCCTTTTCCAGCGTCTCAATATAGCGGGGGTCAACCTCATAACGATGTCTAAATCGCATTCTAACTGAATCTGTTTTGCCAAAAAGTTTCCACGCCAGTGTCTGTGGTTTTAGTTCTATATCCCTACCGCCGAGGCGCATATTTCCGCCGAGGCCTTCTATTTTCTTCTGCTCGGGTAATATATCGATTACCGGCTCTGGACAATTCGGCTCAATCTCAGTGGTATTGGCTTCTGTCAAGCCACATACATTGCGGGCAAATTCTATAACAGACATCTGAAAGCCGAAACATAGACCGAGAAAGGGAAGATTATTTTCTCTGGCATATTTTATACAGGCAATTTTGCCTTCGGCGCCGCGGGTACCGAATCCGCCGGGGACGATAATACCATCAACGTCAGCGAGATTCTCGGCTGTATTTTCATCAGTAATAGCGGTTGTTTCAATCCACTTTGTTTTGACGTCGCAGCCAAGAGCGATGCCGGCATGTTCAAGGGCATTGATTATCGAGGCATAGCTGTCACGGACGGAGGTGTATTTGCCGGTGATGCCGATGGATATCTGGCGATTGGCGGCGCCGATTTTATCGGTGAAATCGCACCATTTGGCCCAGGCCTTTCGTTCGTGCCGCAGATTGATTCTGTCTTCGATTTTGAGCAGTCTGGCGACCTCAAAATCAAGGCCCTTGTCCCTAAGTATAGCCGGTATCATATAGATACTGGCAGAATCGGGCAGACTTATGACTCTTTCAAGGGGGACATTGCTGTAAACACTAATTTTTTGCCGGGCCTTTTCACTTACAGGATTAGTTGCCC
>Ga0114919_10000445_pt1 | contig 31942 bp, 17 predicted proteins | sample BlataG_FD_88682 | JGI IMG/M metagenome (GOLD analysis project Ga0114919, IMG submission 88682) | Deep subsurface microbial communities from Black Sea to uncover new lineages of life (NeLLi) - Black_00105 metaG | ecosystem: Environmental > Aquatic > Marine > Oceanic > Sediment | place: Atlantic... | reverse complement strand
TTCGGCCTCGCTGCCGAGACCGTAGAGGCTCCATGACCCGAAGCTCGGCCGGCCAAACTGCTGCGAGCCGGTGTTCATCAGGATCTGGGCCGGCGCGTGATTGACCGCGTCGGTCTGCATCGACCGCACCAGGCAGATTTCGTCGGCGATCTGGCCGATATGCGGCACCAGTTCGCTCATCTCGATGCCCGCCTTGCCATAGGGCTGAAACTTGTACTTCGGGCCGAGCAGTGCCGAATTCGGGTTGATGAACGCGGCCCGATAGCCCTTGAGCAGATCGGCTGGCGGCAGCTTGCCATCGTGCTTGGCCAGCTCCGGCTTCGGATCGAAGAGCTCGAGGTGGCTCGGGGCCCCCGCCTGAAACATGTAGACGACCCGCTTCGCCCGTGGGGCATAGTGGGGCTCTTTCACCGCCAGCGGCGACGGCGGCGCGATGCCGCCACTCGCCTCGCGGGCGGCCAGCGCCCCCGCGGCAATGCCCGCCAGGCCGATTCCGCAGTCACCGAAAAACCAGCGGCGGGAAAGCAGCCGGGCCCGGGCAGCATGGATGTCGCGATCGATCATAGGGGCACCTCAGTTTTTCGTGACGGTTTCGTCGAGATTCAAGAGCACACGAGCCACGAGTGTCCAGGCGGCGGCGTCCTGTGGCGTCGTGCCGGCAGGGAGCTCTGGCAGCGTGTCCGGATCGCCCGTGGCAATCTCGCGGACATCAAGCCAGCCCTCCGCGAGCCGCTGCCGCTGGGCCGCAAGAAACGCCACGAGCTCCTGCTTTTCATCGGCGGTCGGCAGCCGGAGCGTGCAGACGAAAAACGCCCACTCCACCCGCGCCGCATCGTCGCTCCCTGCTTCACGGAGCGTACGCAGAGCCAACGCCCGCGCCGCTTCCACAAACACCGGCTCGTTGAGCCCGGTGAGCGCTGCCAACGGCGTGTTGCTACGAAGCCGCCGGGCGCAGGACAGGTCGCCCGTCGGCGCGTCGAAATTGGCCAGTGCCGGGTCGGGCATCGACCGCCGGCGAAACGTGTAGAGCGACCGCCGATAGCGATCGGGCCCGGTCGCCGTCGGCCAGTTGATCTTGGTGTAGTTGAAGTCGAGCACGTTTTGTGGCACCGGGGGATAGACACTCGGCCCGCCCACCTTCTCCGTGAGTAGGCCCGACACGGCCAGCACGACATCGCGAACCACCTCGGCATCGGGGCGAAACCGCGGCCCGCGGGCCAGCAGCCGATTGTTTACGTCGCGGGCCAAGACCTCCGGCGACACGGCCGCCGACTGCCGGTAGGTGTCGCTCATCACCACTTGCCGAATCGCCTCCTTCTGGCTCCAGCCCTTCTCCATGAAGTCGACGGCGAGCCAGTCGAGGAGATCACGATACTCCGGCACCGGGGCCCGCGTGCCAAAGTCGTCGGGCGTCTCCACAAGCCCCTGGCCGAAGAGCGTCTGCCAGATGCGATTGACCACCACACGGCCCGACAGTGGCGACCGCGGATCGACCAGCCACTTCGCGAAGGCCAGCCGCGGCGGATCGCCCGCCATCTCGAGCGGATGGAGCCCCGCCGGCACATGGGGCTGCACCTCGTGCTTCGGCTGGTTCCAGGTGCCGCGGTCGAGCAGATAGGTGGGCCGGTGCTGGGCTGGCGAGCGGGAGGCCAGATGCATGATCGTCGTCGGAGCCTTGGGCGCCTTCCGCCACGCGGTCGCAATTTTTTCCTGGAGCGGAGACCACTCTGGAATCGTTTTGCTCCACGCTGTGAAGATCGCCGCCTGCTCCGTCGCCGTCCGCTCGCCGGCGGGCTTCCGACCGGCGAGCACCGCCCCATGATCGATCGGCGGGGCCGCGGGCGACGAAGATCTCGTGAGGCTGAACCGGCAGCAGCCGATCATGTCGCCGCCTCCGCCGTGGCTCTTCATGGCGATCTTCAGCCTGGTGCCAGCGGGCAGGTCGAGCGGTTTTTCAAATTGCACCACGGCCACCGAGGGCTGGTGCCGGAGAAGGTGACCACGGTCGGCCCGCCACGCCGAATGCTCGTCGTCGTCGATCATGTTCGCGACCGGTCCGATCGACACCGTCGGAGAAGGGCCATCTTTTTTTGCTTCCTTGGCGTTGTCCTTCTTCGCGTCCACGCCCGGCCGGGGCACGGTCTGCTCGGGCTCAGAAAAATCGGCCGTGGCCTGCACGAGCTTCAGGTCTTCCCACGTGTCTCCGCCTGGCTTTTTCACCTGCACTTTGAGCCGGCTCACCGTCCACCGATCATCGCGGGCCGGGCCGTTCATGAAGAGGTCGCCGTCGGTGAGCGCTTCCAGCTGCAGGCCGGTGGCGCCGGCAAGGTCGGGCTCACTCTCGAAGAGGAGTTCGCCGTCACGGTGCCCGATGATTAGGATCGAGCCGTCGGCACGCTGCGTGGGGTGAGTGAGCAGGCCGCTACTGTGCATCTCTTCCATCTCGATCAGCGACCAGGCGGGCTGGTTGCCCACGGCCTCGGCCAGCCAGGCTTCCATTTCGTTTTGCCAGCCGGGCCGCTGGCTTTGCATCTCGGCCTCCGCCGCCTTCACTTCGGCACGGATGTCGTCAAGCTGCTTCAGCTGCCCCGGCGTGTAGACAGGGGACCGGGCTTCGTAGGTGTCGTTGAGAAACGCAAAGAGCCCGAAATATTCGTCGTGGGTCAGCGGGTCAAACTTGTGCGTGTGGCACTGCGCGCACTGTGTCGTGAGGCCGAGCACCGCCTTGCCCACGCAATCGATCCGGTCAAACATCTCGACCATCCGAAACTCTTCCGGGATGATCGCCCCCTCTTCGTTGAGCATGCTGTGTCGCAGAAACGCCGTCGCCGCGATCTGGTCCTGCGTGGCCCCCGGCAGCAGGTCACCCGCGATCTGCTCGATGACAAATTGGTCGTAGGGCATATCGCGATTGAAGGCGTCGATCACCCAGTCGCGCCAGGCCCACATGTCGCGGGGCAGGTCTTTCTCGTAGCCATTGGAATCGGAATAGCGGGCGAGGTCGAGCCAGTGACGGGCCCACTTCTCACCGTAGCGAGGGCTCGCGAGGAGCTTCTCGACCGTCTTCTCGTAGCCGTCGCGCTCGAAGGCGGCGAGGTCTTCGGGGGTGGGCGGCAGGCCGACGAGATCCAGATAGAGCCGCCGTCAACAGATGGCCGCGTCGGCCGGCGGGGCCGGTTCGATTCCCTTCTGGGCCAGATGACCGCGGACGAACGCATCGATCGGGCTGCTCGCGCCGGCCACGGCCGGCACCACCGCCTTCTCGGGCGGCACAAACGCCCAGTGCGGGTCGTAGCCGGCGCCATCGGCGATCCACGCTTCGAGCAGTTTTTTCTGTGCCACCGAGAGGGGCTTCTTTTCATGCGGCGGCGGCATGATGACGTCGGGATCGGTGGCGTGGATGCGGGCCACCATCTCGCTCTCTTCCGGGTTGCCCGGGATGATCGCCGCTATGCCGGAGTCACCCCCTTCGAGGGCGTTTTGCCGGATGTCGAGCCGCAGGCCGCCCTGCCGGGTTTCCTCATCGATGCCGTGACAGTGGGCGCAGTGCTCGGCGAGGATCGGCTGGATGTCTTTTTGAAAGTCGGGGGCCGCTGCCGGGGCCGAGCCGCCGGCGGTGAGCAGCACCGCGACCGCGGTGACTGAGGCCACCGCGGAGCACCGCGGGAGCGTTGGCAGGAGATCCCAAACCGTGGCTTGCAGCCGATCCTGAATCATAGGCGCACCTCATTGCAACGACTCACCAATGATACCATCGGCCTGCGGCTTGGCGAAGTTCATTCCCGCTTCGGGGTCGCGGCGTTTGTGGCCTGGGATTACAGTTTTGCATGGATCGCGGGACGTGCGGCGGCCAGCCTCGACGAGCATCAGCGCGGGCTAGCCCCGTGTCTCAAAAGCATCACCCGATGGCCTGTTCACGGTAGCAACGCTCCCGCCGGCGGATTCACAATTTGCAGGAGCAAACCCGCACCTCGGCTTTTGGCTCCCCGATGCCCACCTTTTCTCACGCGGCCCGTTGGGCCGTGCCCCTCGTGCTGGCGGCGATTCCGATCGCGATCGCGACACGGCCAGATGCGGCTCCGGTAACGCCCTCTCCACGCCCGCCGATGGCAGCGGCCGCGTCCCCGCCTGGTCGCGACACGGTCTCCCAGCTTCCTACGCGGATGCACGAGCCCGTGCAGGAGCCGCTGCGAATCCGTGTCGGCCATGTGGATGACAGCCGGGCCGCCTCCGCCGATTTCGTCGGCCGCGACAACCGCGCGATCCAGGCGGCGATCGATTTCGCTACCGGCTTTCGTACCGGCTCGGCACGGCCTGTCGTCGAGGTGGGCCCGGGCCGGTATGCGATGCATGACTCGCTGCACCTCCGCGGCGGTGTCGAGGTGCGGGGCGTGCCCGGCCACACGATCCTCGCTGCGGTCCCCGCCGTCACAAGCCAGCTGGCGGTCGACGGCGATTATGGCGAAGAGCAGATCACGCTGGTGGCCCCCGAAGGTTTTGGAGTTGGTCGGGGCGTGTTGATCGAGGCCGACGACGTCAAGTATTTCCACGCCACGGTGGCTCGTATCGTCGGCTGTTCCGGCAACACCTTCATGCTCGACCAGCCGCTGCGGGCCGATTGCATGGTGAGGCGAAATGCCCGCGCCACGACGGTCTTCCCCATCGTCAGCGGCTGCGACAGCGAGCGGGCAGTGGTGGATGGCTTCATCATCGAGGGCACCGGCCCCGACAGTCCGCCGATCGAGGGCTGCCGCGGGGCCGGCATCTATTTGCTGCGGGCGCATGGCACCACGATCGCCCGTTGCGAGATCCGGAATTTTCCGGGAGACGGCGTCAGCTACCAGCAGTCCAACGACGTGACGATCCGCGACTGTGCGGCCGTCGGAAACGCCGGCCACGGCTTCCATCCGGGTAGCGGCTCGCAACGTACTGTAATGACCGGGTGTCGGGCCGAGGGCAATCGGCTCGACGGCATGTTCATCTGCTGGCGGGTGAAGCAGGGCACCTTTACCGACAACGTCTTCAGCGGCAATGCCCGCAACGGAATTTCGATCGGCCATAAAGACACCGACAATCTCCTCGAGGGCAACGCGGTGCGGAGCAACGGGCACGACGGGATCCTGTTCCGGGAAGAGCTGCCGGCCATGGCGGCCAATCGCAATCGGCTGCTTGGCAACACCATCGAAGACAATGGCACTGCCGGCGCGGCTGCCGGTATCCGCCTCCGGGGCGCAACCTCGGGCAACGAGATCCGCGGCAACGTGATTCGGGATAGCCGCGGGGCCGCGGGTCGTCAGACGAGCGGCATGATCTTGGAGGCGGCCGTGGGCGAAAATGTGATTGCCGACAACGACATCTCCGCCACCGAGTTGGTCCGCGATGAGCGGCCTCGCGGGGGCGAGTGAGCAATCACACCCGGAGTCGCTCCGGCTGCCGCCGACGCCGCCTGACCCGCGGCCGCGTTATTTGATGGCGACGCCTCGAAAGTCGCTCTTCAAATCGAAATCGATCTGGTTGCGACCCGCTTTTACCGTTGCCGTCAGCCCCGACGTCTTGACGTCGGCATAGGCCTTGGGGGCGAGCCACTCCGCCGGTTTCATCCCCAAGTGCGCCATCTTCTGGTCCCACTTCTCCGCCTCCACGGGATCAGCCGGCCGCTCGGGCATACCTGCAAACTGATCCTCGAACGCCTCGATTGCCACGTCGTACTCACCGGCCGGGGCTCCGGCCTGGGGGCGTCCTCCAATGAAGTTGAGCCGATACGTTCCCGAGGCATCGGTCTGACCACCGGCGTACCGGCCTTCGCCGCGGGGGACAAACTGCACCACCGCCCGGTTGACCGGCTTGCCATCGAGCGTCACACGCCCTTCCACATACTCGACCCGTAATCCCCCGCATCCGGCGACGCTGATCATCGCGAACAGGACCGCCACTTCCGCCACACAAGCTCCTGGATAGTGAACCGTACGCATACTCGGTGGTCTCAATGTTTCCGTTGTTTCCGTTACAAACATCCCCCTAATCGATGGCCACTGCTTCACCGCAGTTGGCAGTCGCCATCGCTCCCCAAACACCCCGTGGAGATCGTGGCTGCGGGTTGGAATAACGGTTGTTTGTGTGCGGAAACGTGCCACTGGCATTTTGGCCGCAGTCAATCGTTTCGCTGACCCAGCGAACCGAGCCGTCGCACATCGATACATTCACCCCGCCAGGATGGTAGCTGCTGGCTGGGGCGCGAACGTAGGAAGGCCCGTTGTTCGAGTCGCTATAGTTGCTGCACCGCGGGCCGTTCGGCGGGCACGCCGCGAAGAAGCCATTTGAAAGTGGGTTGTTCCAGTTGCCGCCCGGCATCCAATTGTCCCCAACGGTGCCGCTGCCCGGTGTGCCGCCGATTGCCGAGTAGCAACTATTTGGATTTGTGTCACCGCCCACGTTGTAGTTGGTCACGAAGAACCAGGCGACTTTGGGATCGGTCGCGCCATTTCGGCTGATGATCTTCTCCGAGAAGGCAATCGTTTTGGAGAGGCCATCGCCGATTTGAGCGAGCCGCTTTCCGGTCGGACCTCGGTAGGCCCAATGTTCATCGCCGAGGTTATAGGTCAGGTTGTGCAGGCCGTTTGCCGTAAAGGCTCGCTGCTCCGAAGGACACCGCAGTAGCGGAAATGCAACCCGATTAATTCCGTTTTTGGCATCGCAGTATTGTGTCGTCTTCATCCAGGAAACGAGTGCATCGAATGCCGGCTGCGCATCGGCAAACGGCATCGTCCGCGGGAGATGGTTGTATTGTCGAAATCGTTGTTGTAGCCCCGTGTCGCTGCCGTCGAGAAGCTTGGAATAGTGACTGCTTTGCGGCAACAGCCATGTCATTCCACCGGTATGGTGAGGGAAGACTTCCTTCAAAGTCTCGCCGAGATTCAGCGTCGCCAGCGTGAGCTGCTTGAGCCGGTTCGTACACGTGCTGCGGCGGCTCGATTCACGAACTGCCTGCACAGCCGGCAGCAGCAGACCAATCAGGACGCCAATGATGGCGATCACGACCAAGAGCTCGACAAGCGTAAAGGCCGTCCGTGCTGTGAACCGATGACGATGATGATGGTTGCATTTGATCATGAAATTCCCTCCACATACGGATGGGGCAAGCGTCACACAGGACTTTGCCGTACCGAACACCACGACCGCATCGTAGGCCCCCCACAAAGCCGTCGCTATTGTACGAAAGGGAAGTGCGAGGAATTTTTTGTCGTGCGGGGAATTCACGGCCCTACCGGGCTGCCGCGGCGGCGTCGCTGGCGACCTGTAGTAGGCCAAGATCGAAGCCCCGGGCAACCGCGCCGGCCCGATCGTGGGCATGCAGCTTGGCCAAAATCGCCGTCACATGGGCCTTCACTGTCCGCTCCACCACGCCCAGCTTGCGGGCGATCTCGGCATTGCCCGTGCCGAGCCGTAGATAGTGCAAGACCTCCAGTTCCCGCGGCGTGAGCAGTTCCGCCGGACTCGGGCCCGGCAGCCGCACCCCCCGGCGGATCGCCGTCGCCCCCGCATGCACCGCGCGGATGACCGCCACGATCTCATCGTGCGGACAGTGCTTGGTGAGATAGGCGGCCGCTCCCGCCGCCATCGCTCGGGCCGCGTCTGCCGCGGACTCCGACGACGTCAGCATCACGGTCCGCGCCCCGGGATCAAGTCCGCGGATCTGCCTCACCGTCTCAATGCCATCCAGGCCGGCCATGCTCACGTCCACGATCGCCACGTCGGGCTTCAGCTTTTTCCACAGCCGCACTCCCTCCGCGCCCCCATCCGCCTCGCCCACCACAAAGATGGCGTCTTCAAACGAAAGCAGATTCGCCAGGCCGGCCCGCAACACGGCATGGTCATCGATGATCAGGATCCGGATCGGTGTGGCAGACATGGCGACGTCTCGGCGAATTATCTCGCATTCCTAGCCGACGCCGGCGGCGGGCGACAGTGTCCGATCGGGAAGTGGACGCATGTGCTGATCCAGCGGCACCTCAACGCGAACTGTCGTGCCCCCCCCGACCACGCTGGTGATCTCGAGCCGGCCGCCGAGCCGCTCGGCCCGCTCCCGCATGCCGGCCAGACCGAAGTGGCCCTGCGTCGGCCCCGACTGACCACCGATGACGAATCCGCAGCCGTCGTCTCGCACGCTCACGACCGCTTTCTCCGTCGGCTCGTCGAGAACCACCGAAAGTTTGATCGACCTGGCGGCCGCATGCACCAGCGCATTGTGTACCGCCTCCTGCATCACCAGCAGCAGGTTGCCCGCGACGAAGGGCGGCAGCCGGTCGGCCGCCGGTGCAAACCGCAGGTCGATCCGCGTGTCATGGCCCGCCGCCATCCGCTCGACCAATTCGGCCGCTGCCTCCGAAAACCGTCGGCCGTCGGACGGCATCGATCGCAGCGACCAGACGGTGCCACGGAGCTGATCGGTGGCATGCCCGACCATCTTCGTGGCCACGGCGAGATGACTGGCGAGACTGTCGCAAGCGGGATCTGCCCGGCCGGCCGCCCCCGCCGCCTCGCGGTGGCGGCTTTTTTCACAGGCCTTCAGTTGAAACCCGATGCCCGTCACGGTCTGCAGGATCGTGTCGTGCAGGTTGGCGGCCAGCCGACTGCGTTCGCGGAGGCCAACCTCGTATTCGAGGGCAGCCTGCCCCCGGGCCGTCTCCTCGGCCACCGCACGGGCGGTCTGCCGGACAACCTCGCGCCGCAGAAACCAGACCCAGGCCATCGCGACCGCCACCAGCGCTACCAACGTTCCGACCGCCGCCGCCAGCCGGCGGGGCGTCCACCACGGCGGAGCTCGCACCACGATCATGTCGGCGGCGGTCCGCACAAGAATGCTCAACTGTTCGATTGCCGGATGCTCCACCGTCAGCCCGCCAACCCCCTGCCCGGCCAGATCGAGCCGGGCGATCCCCGTCAGCTCCACCACCGTTCCCGGAGCAAGCCGCTGGGCGCCGAACGTGGCGGCCGCCGACACCGGCAGTTCCGCCGCGAAGGGCTGTGGGCCGTCAATCAGCAAGCCAACCACGCCCTCCGCCATGGGCCGCACGCCTTCGAGTGTGCCCCGACAGCGGATCAGCCTGCCATCAAACCCACCGGAGGAGGCGATCACGCCCCGGCGCCGCGCCGCTTCATGACCCGCGACGATCTCCTGCGGCTGAATCACCTCCGGCTCAGGCGGCGGCCCTGTGGCCACCCGCCGCACCACCGCCCCGACGATCCCCCCGATCCGCCGACTCATGTCGAGAAAACCTGACACCTCCACCCGGTCGCCCGCTTGGAATATTTCAGTTGCCGGGGCGGCCGCACCAGCGTCGGCCAACTCGACAAGCACGCCTCCCCTGCCCTCCTGCAAATACAGTCGCCGCGGCGTCGCAAACGACACGACACCGGCCGTCTGCAACCGATGGCCGTTGAGCGGCTGCACCCGGAATCTCGCAATCGACTCCAGCAGCGCGTGCGGCGCCGCGAACGGGGGCCCCGGCGGCGGCTTGGTGACGATCAGGTCGGCCGGCCGGGCGATACTCAGCCGCGGGGCGATGAATTCGCCCCGTGTGTTGCGAAAGGCAGCGGCCACGCCGATCGCCTCGATTTCGGCATCCACCAGATCGGGCAGCGGATCGGGAAAAAACTCCGGTGGCAATTCGAGCACCAGCCGCCGGGCCGCCGTTTCCACATGGAGCATCGCCCCACCACCATCCCGCTCGACGAGGCCCTGCACCACACCCCTGATCATCACCCGCCGATTGTCGTCGGCACCGGTGTAGAGCCGCCCGATATCGGCCGCCACCGCCGCCGGAGGTTCACCCGGCTCGATTACGTGCCACGCCCCGACCACGACAGAGGGGGCATAGCCGCCGGGCACCACTTCGCCCTCTACTTCCAATAGCGTACCGAGACCGATGGCGAGCCAGGCGGCGGCCGCCGCCGCCCCCTCTTCGGCAGGCTCGTTCCGCTGGAGAAAAATCGCTTCGCCGGTGGCGTCATCCTGAATCACGCCGCTGTGACTGCGCAAAAACGTGACGCGGCCCCGCAGCATGGCCGGTCGCCGGCGGACAAACTCGGTGGCTGGCAGAGCGAGCACGTCGGCAATCGAGTGGAGCGGCGTCGTGGCGACAGCGGCGGCAGCGTTACCGAGCGACGCAGCGAACGCGAGCATCGCAAGCGGCAGCCAGTGTGGCGGGAGCAGGCCATTCATGCCTTTGATTCTACGGCACGGAGGGCGCCGGGGTGCAGATTGCCGCGACGGGCTTCAAGGCACTGGAATCGCGGTCCGGTTGCTGAAAAGCCCGAGGCCCGAGCCGAGGGAGATTGCGTCACGAAAACATGGAGGCCTCATTCGCGGTTTCTTGACCTGCATGTGAGCAGGCAGACAGAGTCGGCGGGTATGTCGACGCTGATACGGGTCGCGTGCGGGTCAGCGGCAGCCGTCGTGGCGGCGATCGGCACGAGCCCGTGGGCGTCGCTCACGAGCAGGACCTCGACCTGCGAAGGTTCGTTCCACGGCAGGCCCGCGAGCGTGATCTCCCGCCGTCCTGCCGGGGCGTCGAACGTGCTGACGAGCACGGCCGCCGATGTGCCCTCGTCGTTCAGGCCGGCGCAGGCCATCGTGGGCGAGGCAGCCCCGGCGGCGGCCACGTCGCAGGCGATCCGGCGCGGGTGCTGCGCGAGTTCATTGAATGCCTTGAATGCGTAGTAGACCGGCGTGCGGATGCCGAACTGGCCGAACATGCTCCAGGCCGACGTGTCGGCGGTGTAGAAATTCGTCATGTCCACCGGCTCGTCCTGGAGCCGCATGAGCACGGCGGCCGCGAAGGCCGCCCCCTTGCCGCTGCAGCCACGGGCGAACCAGCCCGGCACGTCCACGTACTTTTCCGGGTCGTCGGGCCGCAGGCCGTCCCACGTGGGGTGATACCGCCACTCGTTGAGATGGATCTCGGTGTCGGCGAAGCCGTGCTCGTCGAGCATCTTCCGCGCCTGCCGGCAGGAATCGACGAGCACCTGCGGCTTGGCCGAGTAGACGTGAAACGAGAAGAAGTCGAGCGGCAGCTTCCGGTCGCGGCACCAGGCGACGAAGGGCTTGGCCCAGTCGCTTTCCATCGACGTGAGCGCGGGGCCGCCCACCTTCAGCTTCGGGTCGTGGGGCTTGATCGCCCGGGCCACAGTCTCGTAGAGCCGGAAGTAGTCTTCCTGCGAGCCGAGCCACATGAGCGGCAGCTTCATGTCGGGCTCGTTCCAGATCTCCCAGTAGGTGATGCCGTGATGGAAGCCATCGGCCCAGCCGTCGTTGTAATGGCGGATGATGTTCACGCAGACCCGCGCAAAATGGTCCATGTCGCGGGGCGGATGCGTGTGGTACTTCGACCAGGGCTCGATGCTCTGCCCGAGCCGGAAGACGATCTTCGAGTTGGCGGCGAGGATCGCGGCGAGGTAGTCGTCGGTCTTCGCGAACAAATAATTTCGCGGGTCGTCGGGGTCGAGGTGCGAAAGCGGAAAGATCGTGGAGACGTCGCAGGCGTCGGGGCTCGGGCAGCGGACGTCGTGGAGCCGCGCCACGGGGAAGCCCGCCTCCGCATACCAGCGGCCGAGCTTGGCATTTTCGCCATTGGCGAGCGGGCCATTGTTCACGCCGTGAATCGCCTTGATCCGGCCGAGCGGCCGGCCGCAGTCGACGCGGATCTCCTCGGCGGTCGCCCAGGCGGCAGCCGACAGGCAGGCGAGCAGCAGTGGAACGAGGGCACGCGGCATGGGTGAGTCAGTCGCGGTGGATGTGGCCGGCCTTCACGGGGGTGAGCGTGCCGCCGGTGAGGTTCGCCTCGGCCGGCTCCTTCGACTCGAGCGTCTGTCCGCGGAACGTGAGCCTGCCGCCGAGCGGGAGTGAGAGCACGGCCCGCGTGGCGTCGATCACCTTCACCACCACCGCCGCCGCCTCGGTCTTTATGCCGTCGGCCTCGATCAACTGCGGCTCTGGGCCGAGCAGGATGTAGTGCGTCTGCCCCTGTGCGGTCACCTTCACGCCCTTGCCGCCCGCCCACGGCTCGACCTGCGCGGGCGGCTCGTCGGCCTTCCGGGGAACGAGCGTCACGAGGAAGCCCTCCCCCTTGCGGCCCTCCATACGGGCGAGCGCGTAGGTCTCGCTGAACGGCTTGCCAGAGATGGACTGCGACCGCGCGCCGACGATCGACTCGCACTCCTTCGTAGTGAACGAGTCCTTGTGGAGCGTGGCCTGGGGCGGCCAGGCGACGTGCATGTCGGTGTCGATGCCGAGGCTCCCCTTGAAGCGGGCCTGCGGGCCGTCGAACTCGACCCCGTCGGCCAGCGCCCAGTAGTTGAAGTGGCGCGTCCGCTCGGCCCAGCCGCCGAAGTCATCGCGGATCGCGAGGTAGTTGAGCCCCGCCGCCTCTTCGTCCTTCACGTTGAGGAGCAGCCGCTTCCACGTGAACGGCTTCGCGAGCCGCTTCACGGGGGGCCAGGCCTGGTTGCCGATCATGATCGCGTAGTCTGACGGCCGGGTGGGCATCTCGACGAGCGCGGCGATCTCGACGGTGCCCTCGAGCAGGGCGGCCCCGGCCGACTCGGTCGCCCGGGTGACGAGACCGCGGGTGTCGGTGATCTTCCCATGCTCCTTGTCCCAGCCGATCTCGTAATGGAGCGTGGGTGTCAGGCCGCCGAGATCCACGTGTGGCTGCCCGTTGTCGTGATACCAGTTGCCCGGCTGGCCCTGGCCCGGATCCTTCGCTCCGCCCGGCCGCACGTCCCAGGCGATCGTGTTATGTGAGAGGGCCGTGCAGGTCATCGGGTTGTACATGCTGCCATTGAAGACGGCGAGCGGCACGCCCTTCTCGTGCCAGTGGAAGGCGAATTGATCGGTGTTGGCATGGTCGATCATGAAGTTGCCGCCGACGAACGCGAGGTACGATTCCTCCGGCGTGCCGACCGCGCGGTTCCGCAGAAACGCCCCGAACCCCGGAAACACCTCCGACCCGAGCACGAGCGGCCGGGCCGGCACGTCGGGATCGATGATGAGCAGGTCGGGCACGCCCATCCCGGCGCTCAAGTCGCTGCCGCCATCCTTCCAGAGCTGCATCAGCCGGCCGGCGAGTTCCGGGTCGCTCGTGCGGAAGAGCGTGCCGAGGATGCCCGGGAAGGGAGAGCTGCCGGGCCGGCTATCCCCTTCGCTGATGAGCGTGCGGATGCCGAACCGCGGGTCGATCGGCGTCATCAGCTGCTGGTAGAAGCGGGCAAAGTTGCGGATCACCGGCGACTTCGAGACGTCGATCCCCTGCCCCGAATTGGCGAGGATGATCCAGGCATAGAAGCTCGTGGAGGACGCACCGATGTAGTGCGGGCAGCTCACGGCCACGCCGTCGGGGCTGTATTCGGTCTCCAGCAGCATGTTGAAATAGCGGCCTGCATCCCGGAGCCACGAGCCGACCATGGGATGGTCGCCGAGGGCCGAGGCCATCACCACGAGGCCGCCCCAGCGGCCCACCGGCATGTTCATCGAGCCCCAGCCGTAGTTGATCTGCTTGTCGCTTCAGGCGTCCTTGCTCGTAAGGCAGTAGGTGAGGATCGCGAGCTTTTTCTGCAGGGCGGCCTTCTTCTCGGGCGTGCAGAACTCGCTGCCGGCGAGGTTGTCGAGGCCGCTGGCGACGATCATTCCGTGCCAGTAGCCGAGCATCCAGCCGGGATAACCGATCGTGTTGTCCATGCCGGACTCGAGATACCCTGCGAGCATCTCGTCGGCCTGCTTCATGACCAGGGCGTAGTCGGTGTCGAAGCCCGCCTGATCCTGGTTGCGGAGGAACGTATCGAGCACGTTGCCTTGGCTGCCGATCCCCTTGCCCTTGAGCCGCGCGTGGTAGGCAGCCTTCTGCTCGGGCTTGATGAAGAGCCGCGGATACTCGCTCTTGCTCTCCCACGACGTGATCCAGTTTCGCGTGATGTCGAGCCCCATGCACCGGCGGACCCGCTCGGCGTCGAGGGCCGTGGGCGACGTGGCCGCGGGGGAGAGCGATTCCTTGCGGGTCGACGGGCGGATGGCCCAGCGGCGGCGGCCCAGGCCGATCGAGCCCTCCACCTCCACCCGCTTGCCGCCGTCATGGGAGACGACCCGCAGGTCGTTCACGCCCGTGCGGAGCGTGATCCCCTCGGGCACGGGGAGGATGTTCGGGTTTCGCCAGTCGCGGGCGGAATGCGGATAGATCGCCAGGGCGTCGGCGTTGTCGGCCTGCGAGACGCTCGCGAGATACCAGAAGGCATTGTCGGGCCGCCACTGACCGTGGCGCCCGAGGTATTTCTCGAGCCGCCGGGGCTGGCCGTGGCCGAGCGAATAGGTCGCGACCGACAGGGAATGCGACTGCGTCGATGTCGGGCCCTTCACGGCATCGGTCGAGCCACCGCCGCAAAACGTCACCGTGTCGGGCTCGAAGCCCTCGCCGTCGAGCCGCACGATCCAGAGATTCGGATGCGTCTCCTGCGTGCCGTCCTTGTCGCCGTACCAGCTCCACCACTCCCAGGCCAGCTCGTCGCGGTCGTTCTTGTATTCCTTGAACTGATACTTGTCGGCGGGACCGACGTCGAACTGCTCGTCGATGTCGATCGAGCGCGAGCCGCTCCAGAGCGAGACGGTGACGACGTGCTTCGTGCCGTTGCCGAAGGGCGTGGTCACGCGGGCCCGCCCCCGCACCGGGCCGCGTTCGAGGACCTCGGCGACGGGCTGGCCCGGCTTGGCGGTCGTGGCCGCGTAGGAAGCCCCGGCCGTCCACTTGCCCGATGGTGTGCGAACCTTGAAGGCGGGCAGTTCGATCGCGGTGTGGGCGGTCGCGAGCACCACGCGGCCACCATCCTCTTCGATTTTCAGGTCGGTGGCCGCCGGGCCGCTCTTGCCAAGCTCGGCCGTGAGCGTGGTCGAGCCGTCCTTGGCGAGGCTGTCGATGATGCACAGCACGTCGACGCCGCCCTCGGCGGCCGTGACCTGTGCCGGAATCGGCTTGCCGTCGCGGGCGACGGCCACGGCGTCCCCGGTGCCGCCGGGCAGATGCCAGACGATTGGTTCATCTGTCCAGTCGCGGCCGATCGTGTCGCGGATCGTGAGGTCGTGGCCGTGGGCAAACGCGGGGCAGCCGAGCAAGACGGCGATCGGAATGATCGCGGTGCGGATAAGGCTTACCGAGAAGCCCGAAGCGCGAGCTGAGAGGAATGCGGGTGGCTTCATGGTGATGGAACGCGGATTCCCTTGCATGCGCAACGGGCTTCCAGGCAGTTTTCCAAGTTGGTGATTTTCTATGTGCCGTCGGAGAGATCGGTCACGGTGGCTTTGCCGCCCTGCTCGGTGACGAGCACGGCCGTGCCCGTCGCCTTCTGGCCGCCGAGGTCCACCTCCGCCGCGTCCTTCTGCAACAGGATCGTGTCGGTGCGGTCGGGGAACTTCACGCGGATCGCCTTGCCGCCGGCCACGGTGGAAAACTCCGGCGCGGGCTCACCCTGCTTCACCGGCACCATCGCCACGAAATAACCGCCGTCGCGCTTCACCTGCGGGATCCGCAGCTGCGCCTGGTCTTCGCGGAACGGCTTGCCGAATTTTTCCTGGTAGCCCTTCGCGAAGCCGAATCCATTGCCGTGGCCGAGCAGCCGCGTGTGGGGCGTGAAGCTCGCCGGCTCCGCGATGTAGCAGTGAAGGTCGACACCGTATTGCCCGGTGTAGATGGCCGTCTGGCCGTTCACCGTCACCGTGTCGGCCAGCGCCCAGAGATTGAGGCTGGGATCGAGTTCGGTGTTGCCCGCGAGGTCGTCGCGAACCACGAGGTAGTTGTGCCCCATCGGGTCGGCGTCCTTCACGAAGGCATACTGCCGCGTCCAGAGGAAGGGTTTTTGAAGGACGACCTTCTCGTGGCATGTCGTGTCATCGAAGCCATCCTTCCCGTGTGGCTCGGCGAGCGTGAAGGGCACGCGGTGGAGAAAACCCACCCGCCGCTCCATCCGGGCGTAATCCGCCTGCGCCGCGGGATGGAAGGCTGTGACCATGCCCAGCATGGAGAGATCGTCCTTGGCGGTCGGATCTTCCTTCATCTCGACAACCGTGAACGGGGCTGTCTTCAGTGCCCGATAGTCGGCGTTGGCCCCCTTCCGCCACCAGTCGTCCTTCGGATCCTCGCCCGCCGGCCGCATACTCTCGTCGTGGTTGAACGTGAGCCCGCCGGGGTGCATCCAGTTTTCTCGCATCGAGGGCGTGTACATCGCCGCGAAGTCGGCCATCAGCGGTACGCCCTTGCCGTAGAGGAGCCAGGTGCCGCGGTCGTTGTGGCCATGGCCCCAGGAAAACGACCCGGCATAGACCTGCAGATAGGCCTCGTCCTGCCGCGGGAAGCCGTTCCGCATCACGAAGCCGAAGCCGGGAAAGTTTTCCGTGCCGAGCGCGGGAGCGATCGGCTCGAGGCCCGGATCGACCATCTTGAAGCTGGCGTCGGCATGCTGGCCGAGGTTGTTGCCGCTCTCCTTCAGGCCCCAGGCGAGCTGCCTCGCCAGATGGGAATCGCGCGGCTGGAAGAAGCCCGCCAGCGGGGCGAACGTCTCGTCGGTCGCATAGTAACTGTCGCCCTCGCTGCCCACCGACCGCAGGTTGCCGCGAAGGTCCCAGGGCAGGAGCGTGGAGAGCCGAAACTGGGCCGCCGCCCGCAGCCGCTTCTCGGCGCGGGAGAGGTCGAGATCGGCGTTGCTCGCGAGCGCCGCCAGCGCATGCGCCGGCGAGATGATGGCCATCGAACCGTAGTGGGGGCATTCGAGCGTGGCGCCCGATTCGTTGATCTGGTCCTCGATATAGAGCGTGACCACGTGGGCGAGCTCGTCCCGCCACTGTTTCGCGTGCGGGTGCCCGGGCAAGAGCGACACGAGATAGCAGCTGCGGCACTGCACCTGGGCCATCATGTTGGCCGAGCCCCAGGCGAAGCCGGCCGTCCGCGGCGGCACGAAGTCGGGATTTACCGCGTGATAGACGATTGCCGCCATCCAGCGGCGGATGTCGGCCGCCTGCTCGGGCGTGCAGGCTGGTGACACGAGTGCGTCTTCGGCGGCGTTGGCGATCAGACCGAGGTTGATGCCGTAGTCCATGTGGCCGTATTCGGTCTGCGCGAAGTGCTGCACCGTGCCGCGGAGTTTTTCGATGGCATCGGCCACGAGTTTCCTGTCGGCGTCGGTCGGCTCCTTCCGGGCTGCGATCGCCGCCTGCGCCTCGGCCAAGGGCTTACGGGTCTTTCGCGACTCGTAGCGGGCGAGATCCCCTGCCGGCACGTACATCCGCGGATATTTTCCCGGCTCGTCGTACCGCGATACCCAGCGACGGATTCGGTCGAGCTCGGCCCGGCCCAGGCGGATGTGCCGCAGCATGAGGTTCGAGCCCCACTGTTCCTTCTCCGACACGACCGGGCCGTTGCGCTCGGGCAGCACCTGCCTGGCAAGCGTCCGCTCGACGCCGCCGATCCCGTAGACCCGCTTTCCAAGGCAGACCGGCGCCCGCATGAAGACGTCGCCCGAAGTCCTGCGCTCAAACGACGGGCAGGTTGTCTGCACGTATTGCTTGATGATCGTGCTCGGATGCGGATCGATGTCGGGATGGACCCACTCGCTTGGTCTCAGACCCACGAACGCGATCTGCTGGGCCGGATCCTTCGCATTCCAGAGGCCGAGGTAGAGCGTTTCCTCGTCGCCCCACTGCAGATAGGCATTGAGATAGGCGAACCGGCCGTCCTTGTCGTATTTCAGGCCGCCGTCGCCCTCGGCGAGGTGGCCATACTGGCTGCGGCCGTTGAAGCTCGCGCTGTCGGGTGCGAGGCCCTCGTGAAACGAAAACGTGTAGGCATTGGGCGTGGGGAGCTTCGCCATCGTCTGACTCCACCAATCCCACATGAGGGCCTTGTCGGCAGACGGGAATGTCGGCAGCACGTAGGCGTAGCGTTCCTCGGCCTGCATGCCGTCGAGGCCAGTCATCGGGTAGCGGTTGCCATCGGAGAGATCGTATTCCTCGCTGACGACGGCAAGATCCTGGGCGGTGTTGAGCTCGACCGTGGCGGTGTAGCTCTTGCCCCCCTCGAAGTCGTAGCGGATCGTGGCCTGCGCGAAGACGGGGCCGGAGGCGGTGATCTCGGCCGAGTAGCCGGTGCATGGAAGATCGGTCTGCCATGCACCCTTGCCGATCCATTTACCGTTTGGCAGCCGCACGCCCTCGATCGGGGCTGGGAGCTTGTCGCCCGCCACCGGCGGGGAGAATGTTTGCGTGCCCCCGACGAGCCGGACGCCGGTCTTTGCGTTTGTCAGTTCGATCGTGGAGCCAACGACGGCGGCCTTCACGTCGCCAGTGCCGGGCGCGGCCGCGTCCTTGCCGGCCGAGAGGGTCCACGACTTCTTCTCGTCGGGGGCGAGCGTCGCCATGAACGAGGCGACGGCCGCCTTCACGCTCGTGCCGTCGGGCCAGAGCTCGACGGCCGAGAGTTGCACGGGCACCGCGGCGCCGGCGGCGTCTTTGAGCGATACGCCCCGCGGGCTCACGGCCCCTTCCGAAAACGAGACGGGCTCGTCGATCCGGTCGGGTCCCCAGGCGAGCCCGAAGGGCTCGGCGATCGAGATCGAACGGGTTTCAGCAGCAACCGCCGAGGCGACGAGGCTCGCGAGGCAGAAAAGAGTCTGTGCAGCAATCTTCATCGAATGGCTCCTGCGGAATCGATCGTCACCCGCGAGGTGGCGGTCTTCACCGTGATCGCTCCATCGTTCGTCGAGACCTCGAGTCCCTCGGGCTTCTTCCCCTTCTTCCACGGCACGATCACCGTCGTGAACGAGCCCGTGCCGCGGACCCGGAGGATGTGCTGCCGCTCCTCGTAAGGCCGCCCCTGCGACGCCTGAAAGAGGCCGGCGCTCGAACTGGCCTGGTTGCCCCAGTTGCCCACGTGCGCCTGCTGCGGCTCCGTCGGCACGAGGTAGACATCCCAGTCGACGCCCTCCGTCGGATGCCCCTTCCAGGTCTGGCCCGTGAAGCCGAGCCGGTTTACGCCCGGCGACAGCGGAAACACCTTTCCGGCCGAGGGCATCTGCGTGGCCGGGTCGGTGGCTTTTTCGGCGGCCGGCCACATGCGGACGGGGGGCGTCTGCGGGCCGACAGGCGTTTCCACCGCGCCCTCAGCCATCAGGTTCAGCGTGAAGATCTTCGGCGCGGCCGCTTCTTTGCCGCTGAATGAGTCTTTGATCACGAGCACGGGCAGTTCGGGATTCTTCGAGACGAGCGTGACGGTGCGCACCCAGGTCGTGACATCCTCCGGTTTGCCCCCATTTCGCAGGCCGCCCTTGATCGTCGAGACCATCTGCCGGCCATTCGGAGAGACGTCGAGCGACGTCGCCTCTCCGACGCCGTGGTTGCCGTAGTGGCCGCTGAAGCCCACGCCGGCGTCGAGGCTCGTGATGTCTTTGTCCCAGGCCTGGCCAAACGCCGCCTCCTGGATCACGCCGCTGTGCATCGCGCCGCCGGACACCCGCGGCGAATAAATGGGCCCCCAGTCGATCGAGACGGGCGCCCCGAGCAGGTAGGCGATCACCGCGCCCAGATCATTGTGGCCATGGTCCACGTAGAAGTTGCCATTCACGCACCAGACGGCGTTTTCCTCTGGCGTGCCCCAGCCGCTCCTCAGCACCGAGAAGTAGCCCGGGAACGTCGCGCTCGTGAGGTTCGGCGATTCGCCTGGCAGTTCGTCGTCGATCTTGAGCAGCGTGGAGCCGTGGAAGCCCGTATGCACCTTGCCATTTTCCCGCCAAGCGCCCATCAGCCGCTTCGAGAGCGCGGGCTTGGTCTTCGCGAAGCCGGTGCCGAGCATGCCGTATTCCTCCGTGCCCTCCGTGCAGCCGTCCCCGATCGCCACCATCAGCCGCTTGCCGCCAAACCGCACCTCCGGCGGCGAGAGCGCCTGCATGTAAAACTCTGCAAACTTTTCGAGTCGGTCTTCGGATGCGAAGGCGTCGGCGATACCCGCCATCTGCAGCTGCTGAAACGTGGCCAGCAACGGGCCGTTGGCCGCGCCCACGTAATGCAGCGAGCCCATGTGGGCGCCATGCTCGTTGACCGTGTTGGCGAGCATGTGCTTGGCCGCACCGGCGACGCCCTGGGCCCGCTCCCGCATCATCGGATGCTGGGCGAGAAAGAGGGCATACATCTGCCGATAGTTTTGCTGCTGCACCGGCATATTGGGCGTGCCCAGATTGATGCCGTCGTAGGCCCCGAGCGGCACAAAGTCGTCGTCGTAAAGAATCGAGCCGAAGAGCACGGCGATCCCCTTGAGCCGCCGCTTCTGCTCCGGCGTCGTCTGGTCGGAGCCCATGAGTTGATCGAGCCAGACGAGCTTGCGGCTCATCTCGAGGCCCCCGTGCCAGTAGTGCGTGGGCCCGGCATAGATGCCGTCGCCGTTGACAAAGTGGTCGAGGAACGTGCGGGCGAGCGATTCGATCTCAACGGTCACCCTCTCCGCCTGCTTGCCGGTGGCGTCGATCCAGAAGTCGATGAGCGGCCGGCCCATCGGCTCGGCGTTGTAGGCCCAGGAGAGGAAGCCGCCGCCGTGGATGCCGCTCTTGTCGGCTCGCAGCTTCGCGATCAAGGCCTCGACCGCCGCCTTTGGCATGTACATCGCGCCGTAGCCCTGCGGCGGATCGGGGAAGTCGAGCGTGTAGCGTTGCACCTTGTCGAGGTTGATGCCGCCGTGGAGGTTCATCTGCCGGGCGATCGGCTGGATCTCGGTGGCAGGCTTCAGGTCGGAGCCCTTCGTGCCCGTGAACAGGCCCCACTGGAACCGCGGCTGCTTGAAGACCCGCGCGTCGGGACTGCGCTGCCTAATCACGACGCTGAATCCCGCGCGGCGGGCCTCCGTCTCGGGGAGGTCGAAAAGCTTGGTGAGGGTTTGCCCGCCAGCCGCTGCGGCATAGGCGGCGAGCCGGCCCTGCTCACGGCCGAGCAGCACGAATTGCTTGGTCGGCTTGTGGAACACAACCTGTGTGCAGGCCATCGCATTGTTTGCCTCTGCCCACGGGGCCCACGCGCTACCCGAGCGCCGGTAGACCGAGTGCTGATAGGTGTTGCCGTTGTTCCCGCCGAAGAGAAGCACGGCGGTGCCGTCGGGGGCGGTGGCCAATGAGCGGCGGTTCGCGCCTTGGCCGTGATGGTCGCGGACGAGGCCGAGTTCCGCCTTCGTAGGGTTGCCCGACGCGGGATAGTCATGTACGGCGCCGGTGTGATCAATAATTGCCCCAGCCCCTGTCGCGGCATCGATCACCGAGCCGAAGTTGAGCGTCATGCCGAGTGGAGGGTTGGCCAGCTTCGTGAGCTCGGCCGCCTTCGGCGACACGACGGCAAGCTGTGCATAGCCCCCCTTGTTGGTCACCACCAGCCGCAGGCTGCCGTCGCCGGGCGCGACGAGCGCCGGCCGATAGATTTGCCGTCCTGAATCGATCTCCCCGACACTTCCGGCGGCGGTGAAGCTGCCTACACCATTGCGACGGTTGAAGAGCAGACCTTCTGTCGTGCCCGACCGTGCTGCGGTGACGAACAAAAACTGGTCCTCACCGCGGACCGCTTGGCAGGGATGCGGATCGCTGATGGCCACGCCGCCGAGATCGAGGGGCTTCACGGTGAACCCGCTGGCGGCTCCCGACCGTGCCTCGACGAAGCCTTTCGTCGCGGGATCGTAGGCGATCACGCTGACCGCACCGTCTTTCAAAACAGCGATCGACGGGTTGACGAGGCCATCAACGATTTTCTCCGGCTTGCCCGGTGTGAGCCCGCAGTCGATCACGACATGCCAGAGGCTACCGCGGCCCTCGTAGACCGCATGGATCGCACCGTCGGCCGCCAGGGCCACGACCATGTCTGACATCCCGGCGGGCGCGGTATAGCCGCTCACGCCGCTGACGGCGCTGCCCATTTGCCGTGAGGCGCGGCCCGCGAAGGCGCCCACGAGCGGGCTCTCCGGCCCGGCCGCATCGTCGAACATCTGCCAATACCATCCGCAGTCGGTGATCCAGGGATCCCAGCGGGCCACGCGGCCGTAGTCGCGGGGCGCCGCAAAGGTCAGATTGACCTGGGCGTCGAGCGAGGGCCGCTGATGCCACATGCGATAGACCTGCCCGTCGGGTTCGTAGCCGCGTTCTTTGCTGCTCGCATGATGGCCGCGGTAGCGGGCGTGGGTGGGCCGCACGGCGTCGTGGAGTTCGATCGCGTAGGAGCGGTCGAGGTTGGCCTCCTCCTCAAAGATCACCGATGGCTGGCCGGCCTCGACCGCGATTGTGGTCGTGCTGAAGGATTCGCCGAGGTCGTATCGCACGATCACTTCCGTCTGGAGCGGACCCTGCTCCGCAAATGTGACGGTCATTTTTGGCGCTGCCGTGGTCGAAGCCGCCACCGCCAAGACTCCGCCACCAGCAATCCAGGTGCCATCCCGGAGCAAGACGCCCTGCACCGGTGCAGGCAGCGGCAGTGTAGCGACGGGTTTCGGCACGCGGACGCCGGTGAGTCCGTTGGCGATTTCATACCAGGCAGCGGTCTCGCGGACCGTCACAGCCTGTGGATCGTCGGCCTGGGGTGTGCCAGACTGCACGGTGAACGTGCGGGTTTCATTCGGCGCGAGGCTCGTGCGAACGGCAAACTGTTTCCCACCGGCGAGCACCTGGCAAGGCACCTCCGCCATGGCCGCATCACCGATCGCCATCGTCGCCACGGCCTTGCCCTGCTCGAGCGGTTGTCGCAGATCAAACGTAATGATCTGGTCGGGTTGGGCCACGCCGAAATGCTCGGTGAGCGTAAACGTCTCGGTGGCCAGGCAAGCCGCCGGTTTACCGGCGGCAATCAGGCCACCAAGGCACACCGCGGCGAAGACGTTGCGGGAAATGCGCATGATCACACTCACTGCCGGTTTTGCGAACGGGAACTTTGACGTCGCGGGATCCGCCGCCAAAACAGCACCCTACCCCCGGGCTTCCGCGCCCGGCTATTGTACGAAAGGGAAGGACCGCCACGTTGGCGTGGCCGTCGGGCCCCGGGCAAGCAATCTGTACCTCAGCCGGCCGAGCCAGCTTTGAGGAGCCCGAGGTCGAAGGCCCGGGCGACGGCACCGGTGCGATCGGTGGCATCGAGCTTTTCGATGATGAACGTCACATGCCCTTTCACGGTGCGTTCAGAGATTCTGAGCTCGTGGGCAATTTCACCATTCGTCAACCCCTGCCGCAGCAGGCTGAGCACATCCATTTCACGCGGCGTGAGCGGGTGGCTGGATCGGGCGGCGGTCGCCGGCGCCACGCCACGCTGAATGCCGAGGTGACCGGCATGAACATCGCGAATGGTCAGTACGATCGCGTCGTGATCGATGTTTTTCGAGATAAAGCCGCTCACCCCGCCCCGTAGGGCTCGTTCTGCCACTGCGGCTGAGTCACTCGACGTGAGCACGATCACCCGCAGCATTGGCGCGGCCTTCTGGAGTCGGCGCAGCGTTTCAAAGCCGTCGATTCCCGGGAGGCTCAAGTCCAGCAGGCAAATGTCCGGCTGGCATGTCGCGAGCAGCCGCAACGCCTCTTCCCCACTGCCCGCCTGGCCCACCACGAGGAGATCCCGCTGCCGCTGGACGAGATTGACAAGCCCGGTTCGCAGGATCGGATGGTCGTCAACGAGGAGCAGACGAATCGGGGACGACGTAGGCCGGGTGGAAAGTTTCGACATCACACGGATGCTCAGGTGGAGGCGGTGGGAGTTGCTCTTGCCGCTTCATTCGCCCCAGCCATAATTGAAGCAGGTATGGCGTCGTGATGCACCGTCCATTCGGACGGGGTGGTAGCCTGGGCCGGCACGCAGCCAGACCTACGCCCCAGGCACCACTGGCGACACGCTCATCATCCCGCTCATGCCGGGTGAGCATGCCTTCGAGGTGCGGGCCCTTCCGCAGCCGCGCGTATTTCGCAACTGGCAGGCCTGGTGATGCACAAGCGCTGAGCAGCCTCGTCTATCGCGGCTCTGGCCGCTGGAGCATGCGTCACGGCGACACCGGTGGCTCGAAATCATGCGGCGATGTCTCTTTTCCGGTAGTCGTTTCAGCGCCGGACGGTGAGGCTTTGTCCATGAACCAACCGACCCCCGGACGAATCTGCCGCCATGCCGCGACCACTCTCCCCCGTTTTCATCTTTTTCCGCGGCCTCGGGCTCTCCCTGGCCATTTCGGCCATCGGCGTTGCAGCCGATTCCGGTCCACGGCCACTGGCAGCCGAAATGCGCGACCACCTCGGCCGCCCGACGCTCTTTGTCGATGGCCAGCCCACGCCGATCGTCGCCTACAGCCCGGCTGGCTTTGGGAATCGAGAGATCTTCGCCCAGGAACTGAGCCACTTCCTCGACCAGCCGCTGACGACATGGTTTATCTGCCTTGGGGCGGCCCGCCAGCCGCCGGCTGAGCCGGATGATTTCTGGGCAACGCCTTTGTGGCGCGGCGACTCGATTTCGGCCACACCCTGGGCCGAGTTTTCCCTCCCGCCCGACGAACAGGCCGCGGCCATCCTCGCCCGCCAGCCCGACGCCCTGTTTTTCGTGCGGTTCTCGCTCCGCGAGCCTGCATCGTGGCGGAAGCTCCACCCCGACCAACTCGTCCTTACCGAGGAGGGCGCAGCGCTGCCCCATGTGTCGCTGGCCTCGGAAATCTTCTGGGAGGCTTGTGGTCGCTATGCCGCCGCGGCCATCGCCTACTGCGAGGCCCGCCCGTGGTCACACCGCATTGTCGGCTACGCCAACTTTCTTCGCCTCGAGGGGACCCATGAGCCGCTCCTTCACTATTGCCTCTTCGACCACGGCCCGATGATGACGGCCCGCTGGCGGCGGCATCTCCGCGCGACCTACGGCACGGTCGAAAAGCTTCGTGCGGCCCATGGCGACGAGTCGCTCACCTTCGAGACCGCGACCGTGCCACGCGACCGGCTCCGCGGCACCACGGCCGACGTGGCGGCGCTGCGGTACTGGCAGGCAGCCGCCGATAATCGGCCGCTGCGCGACTACCTGCTCCTGCAGCGTGATCTTTATCACGCCGGGTTTCGTCAGGCCGCCGCGGCCGCCCAAGCCGAACTCGACCGCCTGGGCCGCACGCGGGTGATCGTGCACGACAGCCACAAAGTGACCATGCTCGGCTGGGACAACACCGGTTTTTTCAACGCCACGAAACCGTGGCCGCATGTCTACCCCGAGCTCACCGCCGGCTCGGGCAACATGTCGCTGGCCCCGCTCCTCGATGGCCCCGGCATCGGCGGACTCATCACGCCCCACGACTACCAGGCCCGGGGCGTGGGGGGAGTCTTCGAGCCGGAGGGAATCGCCGACTCCGCCGTGCTCCGCGGCAAACTCATGCTCTGCGAGATGGACACCCGCACGTGGGGCGGAACCGACGTCATTGCCCCAGCTCGTGACCCGCAGGAGTTTGCTGCCCTCACGTGGCGAAACATCGCTGAGTCGCTCACTCGCGGCGTTGTGCCGTATTGGATGGACACGCACCAGGACTGGTTTGGGCCTCCGGACATCCAGGCCACGATTCGGCGGCAGGCCGAGGTGCTGCGGGAGGCGGCGACCTGGCCCCATGCGACGGTGCCGGGTATCGCAATGATCCTCGACGACGAGGCGGTGCTTGAAACCAACGGCGACGGCCGCTTTCTCAACGAGGCCGTGATGTGGGAATGGAAGACCGGGCTCGTGCGGGCCGGTGTGCCGGTAAGAAAATATCTCGTGGATGACCTGGCTTTGCCGAACTTCCCACACCACAAGGTTTATTTCTTCCCAAACCTGTTTCGTGTCGATGCTGAACGGCAGCGGTTGCTCGAGCAGAGGGTGCTGCGGAACGGGCACGTCGTTGTCTGGGGACCAGGCACGGGGATCAGTGACGGTGCGACGATCGGGCCGTCCGCGGCGCGTCGGATAACCGGCTTCGACTTCGAACTGCTCGACGTCAATTACCCACGCCGCACGCTGCTGGCGAACACGACCCATCCGCTTACGGTGGGGCTGAGCCCGGCCACGGTGCTCGGGGGGCCGCTGGCATATGGCCCCGTCCTCTTCCCCACGACGGGCACGCCCCTGGGGATCGCGTGGACAAAACTGGGCGTGCATCGGACCGGCCTGGCAGTGGCCGAGCGGACGGCCGCCGACGGTTCCCCATGGACGAGCGTGTTTACGACAACCCCAGGCCTCCCCGCGGGCTTTTGGCGGAATGCAGCCCGACATGCTGGCGCCCATGTATGGTGCGAGCAAGACGAACTCGTCATGGCCGACGCGAACCTCGTGGCGTTGCATGCCCACATCGGCGGCGCGAAGACACTGGTGTTACCGGAGCGGCGGCGGGTTATCGACGTGATCACCGGCAAGACGGTGGCTGGGGCAGCGACCAGGATCGATTTTGACATCGATGCCCCCGGCACGGCAGTGTTTCGCCTCGCGCCACCATCGGCCGACGCGGCGATACGCTAGCTGCGGGCACGCGGTGAAATGATCACCATCGCTACCCGACGTGCACTCGCAAAGGTAGAACTAAGGCGGTGACCATCCGGGACCACACCCAGCACGGTCTTTCAAAATCATCGTCGAGTATCACCATGCCTCCCCGTCACCGAATCCACCGACCACCGCCGCCCCCGTGCCTCTTCTCAGTGGAGCGACCGCCGCGATCATCCTTGCGGTGCGTGCGGGTGCATGAGAAGCAACTCGGCGTGCCCTGGCATTTTCACCCCGAGTATCAGCTCACGCTGGTGTTGGCCGGCGTCGGCCAGCGGGTGGTCGGCGACTCGATCGAACCGGTCGGCTCTGGCGACCTCACCCTGCTCGGGCCCAACCTGCCCCATTTCTGGGACGTCGATCCGCCCCGTGGCCAATCGCGAAGGAGGACTGGATCGGCTGGCGGGCACGCCGTCGATGCGATTGTCATCCAGTTCGATCCGGCAATGTTGGGAGAGCCATTTTGGTCGCTTCCCGAAACCCAGCCGGTCGTCGGCGTGCTACGGCGTTCCGAGCGGGGGCTTGTCTTTTCACCCTCGATTCGCAGCCGCGTGGAATCAGCTCTGCTGCGACTGCCCGACCAGTCGCCACTTGAGCAGCTGCTCCACCTCATCGAATTGCTGCACCGCCTGGCTACCGATCGCGCCGCCCGCCAGATCTGCTCGCCGGCGTATACGCCGCTTCAAGAAAACTGCGACCGTGATCGCCTGGCTGAAGTGATTCGCAGGATTCAGGAGCATGTGCTTGAAGCAGCAAATCCGCCTGGGCGGGCGGAACTTGCGAACCTGGCTGGAGTTTCGGAGCGTACCTTCAGCCGCTATTTCTGCCGCCGCATGAACCGCACGTTGCCGCAGTTCATCAATGAGCTGCGAGTCGGTCGGGCCAGGCGACTCCTGTTGGAAACGCCGCTGCCGGTGACAACGGTGGCCCATGCGTGCGGGTTTCGGAATCTCTCAAATTTCAACGCCCAGTTTCGCAGGATCACAGGCCGGACACCGGTACAGTTCCGCCGCGATCATCATGCCGCAGTGAGCGGCTGAGCTCACGGGCTGCGGGACGAAAACCCGGCAACGGCCGATCCGAATTCGTCCGTCATCCGTCGGGAGCGTTGCGGAGCCCAAGCCCGAGCTGCTCGCGGCAGTACGTGATGCTGCGATCCAACTCGGCGAGCTGATAGTCGCGGTCGCTTGCTTCCCGCGGCCGGGCCGGATCCGGCCGAAACGGCTCGAGCCGCCGCCCTCGCGATGCCAACGCCAGAAACGCCGCGAGATCGGTAGCCCGCGCGTCGGGATACGCTTTCCAAAACGACCGCTGGCGAATCGAAAACGTCTTGGCAAAGCCGGAGATCGTCTCCACATGCACCGTCACGCCAGGGCAATGCGTCGCAAAGTGATCGAAGAAAGCGGGCAGGTCGAGGCATCCCTCCCCCATCGCCGTCCACTGCACCGCGACACCTTCGCCCTCGTTCCAGAGCATCGCGTCCCTTAGGCTCGTCGTGACGACGTGCGGCGCCAGCCTCCGCAGGGCGTCGAGCGGATCTTCAAGAGCCCAGCAGGCGTTCCCCGAGTCAAAGTTCACTCCGACCACGTCGGGCCCCGCCTCGACGACGAGCCGCTCCAGTTCCCGCGACTGCATGTCCCCGGCATGGTTCTCCACGGCAATCCGCACACCGGCATCGGCCGCCTGCGGCCGCACAGCCCGCAGCACCTTCACCATGTCGGCAATCCGGGCATCGATGCCCCCGGGAGTGAGCCGGTCGGCCTGATTGCCGAGAACTACCCGAAAGGCCGGCGAGCCGAGGGCCTTGGCCATGCGGATGCCTTCCGCCAGATGCGCTTCAGCCGTGCCGTAGTCTTGTTTGAACGTCGTGGACGAGGGGCACACGCTCCACGACCCGAGCACGACATCGATGCCCCGGTCGGCCGCGTACCGCCGCACCTCACCGAGGGAGACGTCATCGCGGCGTGCTTCAAAGGGCCCGAAGTCGGTGATGAAGACGGAGTCACAGCCGACCGCCACGGCATGGTCGATGAGCTGCCGGGCCTTCCAGTTCATGGCCCGCACGGCGAAGTTGTCGAACCCGAGCTTGATGCCACGACGGGTGGTCGGTGCGGCTGGCTGTTTCGCAGAGGCGGCTGTTTGGCTGAGGCCAGCGGTGGCGGCCACCGCTGTGGCGAGAAACCCCCGGCGGGTCGCAGGGGAGAGGCCGACGCGGGAAGCAGGAGCCGGGAACAGGGGCATCAGCAAAGTCCTCCGCACCAGACAAAACAGACGGCGATACGGTACAGTATGCACGATCGTAATCTCGCTGGCATGGGGGCCAAATGCACTCCAAGATCATCCTCTGGTCAGTCGTCTCGGCCCTCGCCGGGTTTCTCTTCGGCTTCGATACGGTGGTCATTTCCGGAGCGGAGCGGACGATCCAGGAGCTCTGGGGGCTGAGCCCGGGGCTGCATGGCGTGGCGATGGCCGCCGCGCTCTATGGCACCGTGCTGGGGTCGCTCATCGGCGGCTGGCCGACCGACCGCTGGGGCCGCCGGCCCACGCTGATCTCGATCGGTTTGCTTTATTTTCTGTCGGCCGTCTGGAGCGGGCTGGCCGGTGACGTCTGGTCGTTTATCGTCGCGCGGTTCATCGGTGGGCTCGGCGTGGGCATCTCGACCGTCGCCGCGCCGCTCTACATCGCGGAGATTTCCCCACCGTCGGCCCGCGGCCGGTTGGCTGGCATGTTTCAGTTCAATATCGTCTTCGGCATCCTCGTCGCGTTTGTCTCCAACTATTTCCTGGAAGGCATTCCGAACGACTGGCGGTGGATGCTGGCGGCGGAGGCGATTCCCGCATCCATCTATACAGCCGCCTGCCTGCTGATCCCGGAGAGCCCGCGGTGGCTGCTTTTGCAGGGGGGCGAGGAAAACAGAATCCGGGCGCTCGCGACGCTCGCCAGCATCGACCCGGCCGCCGGCCCGGAGGACCTCACCGCCGCCGCCGGCCGGATCGTCGCCGCCTCCCGGCCAACTGCGGATGCCCGCGGCTCACTGGCCGACGTTCGCCGACCCATTCTGCTCGCGTTTCTCATCGCGCTGTTCAACCAGCTCTCGGGCATCAACGCGGTGCTCTACTTCGCGCCGCGGATTTTTGAGATGGCCGGCCTTGGGGAAAAGGCTGCGCTCCTCCAATCGATCGGGATCGGGATCACGAATCTCATCTTCACGTTTGTCGGCCTGTGGCTGATCGACCGCGCCGGCCGGCGGACGCTGCTTGTGATCGGGTCGCTGGGCTACATCATATCGCTTGGCCTCTGCAGCTGGGCCTTTGCCAGCGGGGTGACGTCGATCGTGCCGGCCTGCCTGTTCGGCTTCATTGCGGCCCATGCGGTCGGTCAGGGGGCGGTGATCTGGGTGTTTATCGCGGAGATCTTTCCCGACCGGTTTCGGGCGACCGGCCAGGCGATCGGCTGCGGCACCCACTGGGTGATGGCGGCGGCGCTGACGACCGTCTTTCCAGCCGTGGTCACACAGTTTCCGCCGAGTGCCGTGTTTGCCTTCTTCTGCGGCATGATGGTGCTGCAGCTCATCTGGGTGCTCGCGATGGTGCCGGAGACGAAAGGCGTGCCCCTGGAAGAACTCGCGACGCGGCTGGGGCGGTAACCGCCACCCGTTCATCAGCTGCGACTATCAAAAAACGAACCTCCGCTCGAAAAAGCATAAATACGCTCATTTAGTCGAAGTCATAAAAACCCACGCATCGACTGAGAAAGATCATGCTTGTTGCGGTCCTCACCTCCCGCGGTGCAGCATTGCCACATATGATTAAGGACAAAAACAGCGGCGTAGATTTAGGGCGTGCAGAGCCGGTCGCTCTCCGCTCATATTGTCGCCGTGCTGTTCCACTCGATGGCTGTGCTAATGATTCAATCAGTGCTCGATGTCACGCCGGTACTTGTTTTTACCATCGCGTTCGCAGCTTCCGGCTGCAGCACGAGTTGCCCGTCGGCCAGCTCGGCGGCATCAGGACGTACGGCAACAAGCCCTCCGCCGGCGGAGGAGACACCACAACATAGCTTGACAGCGGCAGCCGATCCGGCCCCCTATGACTGTCGGTTCACCGATCGCTCGATCACGATCGACGGTAGCCTTGACGATGAGGCCTGGCAGACCGCCGTCGATGTCGGCCCGTTCACGCTCCCCTGGCTCAAGGCCGACGCCCGGCCCGCTCGCACCGCTACCCGCGCGAAACTGCTCTGGGACCGCGAGCACCTCTACATCGCCGCCGACATGGACGATGCCGACGTCTACGCCGACGTCGAGGAGCACGACGGCAACACCTGGGACAACGACGTCTTCGAGATCTTCCTGAAGCCGTCGGTCGAGAAGCCGGCCTACTACGAATTCCATGTGAATGCCAAGAACACACAGTTTGATCTCTTCCTCCCCCGTCGCGGCCATGTAGGACGGTTCAAAAAGGACGGCGAGTTTGGCATCGAGTCGGCGGTGAAGGTTCGCGGCACGCTCAACGACTACGCCGATCGCGACGAGGGCTGGTCGGTCGAAATCAAGATCCCATGGGCGAGCCTCGCCCGCACTGGTGGCCGCCCGGAGCCCGATGACGAGTGGCGATTCGCCCTCTGCCGCTACGACTTCGATGTCGCTTACGAACGACCGGAGCTCTCGACGTCGGCCCCACTCGATGCGAAAGACCATGCCGACTTCCACACCTTCGAACGGTACGCTCCGATTCGCTTTGTCGGCCCCGCCACCACGGCCGCCAAGCCCTATGGCATCCCCATCATCATGCCGGTGACCACATCGAAGGTGGTCGGCTCTCCGGAGCCCCCCCTGCCCTACCGCGTCGAGCGGGCGCATCCGAAGGCAACGCCCTCCGGACTCATCGCCGTGGTTCATCAGCCCGGCAGCGACCGGCTCATCTTCAGCACCGAGCCCTCCGCCTATCGACCCTCGACGCTGATGCGGATGCGGGACGACGAGACCAGCTTCGAGCCTGAGGTGCTGATCCCCGCTGACGACACGACCGTGCACTATGCGATCACGTTTCACCCGCGGTTTGCGGAGAATGGCTATGTGTTCATCGGCTCCAACGGCGTGAACAGCCCCGACGGGCGGGTGCCGGAGGACGGCCGAAAGCGGACCCGAATCACCCGGTACACGATCGACCGCGAGCCTCCCTACATGTTCGATCGCGACTCGGCCACGGTGATCATCGAATGGGATTCCAACGGCCACAACGGTGGCGACATGGCCTTCGGTCCCGACGGCACGATGTATGTCGGGAGCGGCGACGGCACGAGCGACTCCGATGAAGACCGGGTCGGCCAGGATCTCACGACGCTCCGCGCCAAGATTCTCCGGATCGATCCAGACCATC
>Ga0114919_10000444_pt1 | contig 31989 bp, 40 predicted proteins | sample BlataG_FD_88682 | JGI IMG/M metagenome (GOLD analysis project Ga0114919, IMG submission 88682) | Deep subsurface microbial communities from Black Sea to uncover new lineages of life (NeLLi) - Black_00105 metaG | ecosystem: Environmental > Aquatic > Marine > Oceanic > Sediment | place: Atlantic... | reverse complement strand
GATGTTAAAAGCGATGATCCTAAATGAGATGATCGATCAGAGAAAAATAGCATGAAAAAGAGAGCTGAGGTCCCCTCAGCTCATTAAGCTACTTGGCTGAATCGGAGTTATGCAACACACCCTGCAGGCAATTCTGCTACCACCAAACCAAACTGGTATGATTGATCCTACAATTACAAACCCATTGAAGAGGCTTTGGTCTGATGAAACGCTAGACATTTATTATATAAAGAACGAAAAACCTCATCAATTCTACAAAAAATACAGGCTCACAGAAAAATATTGCACAGATACTGTGGATGAAAACCAATTAACAATTAAACAGATACTTCAATTCGAAAAAAATCCTACAGATCGATTTAAACTCACGCAATTTGAGATAACTGAAAAAAAGCATGAGAACGATCATCATTGATGAGAATGAAATTTTCCTCACCTACCAGATAGATATAGGGAAATCCCAAAAACATAAAAATAATTAACATCGTTCTCATTCGATACACCCTTTATCATCTAGTTCCTGTTCAATCTCCTCAATACTTGGCAAAGACCCCTTCAGTTCGTCTGGTAAAGACTCTAAGATGGTTGTTTCGTATTGGGATATGCCAATGGGTTTATTGATATCTCGAAGCGCATATTCAGCAACGACCTTGTTCTTCCCTTTGCAAAGAAGCAATCCAATGCTGGGTTTGTCTTCGGGATGTTTCATCAGATCATCTACGGCAGAAAGATAAAAGTTCATTTTTCCTGCAAACTCAGGCCTGAAGTCCGTAGTTTTCAGTTCCACCACAATGAAACACCGGAGCTTGTAGTGATAAAACAGCAGGTCAATGTAAAAGTCCTGATCTCCTACGGCTAGATGCACCTGGCGCCCTACAAAGGAAAAACCTGCACCTAGTTCAAGAAGAAACTTTTGGACATGGTCTAAAAGGCCTGATTCTAACTCACGCTCATCATGTTTATCCCTTAAAACGAGAAAATCAAAACAGTAGGGGTCTTTCAGGGTTTGGTGAGCTAAGTCGGATTGTGGCGATGGAAGGGTAGCTTGGAAATTGGTGATTGCTTTACCCTCTCGCTGGTGTAGAAGACTATCCAGCCAATGTAGTAAGACGTTCCGACTCCAACCATTTTCAATTGTTTTGTTGGCATACCAGAGCCGATCTTCTAAAGATGTAAGTTTCTGAAGTAGAAGGATATTGTGTCCCCATGGAATTTGGGCAACAACCTGTTGCCCAATTGCAAAATCAGGATATTCCTTAGCGAAATGCACCATATATTTAAGATTTCGAAAGGAAAACCCCTGCATATTCGGAAAAGTAGTTTTTAGATCTTTTGCCAGGTTTTCGATCGTTTTGGCTCCCCATCCCTCACTCTTTTGCTTCAGATAAATTCTAGAACCTATTTCCCAATAAAGCGTGACTAGCTCTCGATTTACGGCTAGTGCAGCTTTAACCTGAGACGATAAGATTTTTTCCTTAATCTCTTTGAGAACAACCTTGTATTCCTTTGGAATAACAGTTTGGGGTTGCTCAACAATGCTTTTAGTCATTTTGCTACCTATCACTGTGACAACGAATCGGCAATATAACATAAACTCTCTATGAGTCACGGATATCACAAGTTTCACAAAAGTGTAGCATAAGAAGCAGAAAAATCAAAAGTTTTGTGCTGGTTTGATCAGGTCAAGTGCGTAAAAATTGCGTAATTGAAGGTGTTGGGTGGTTAAATTCGGGGGGTGTTTTTTTGAGGGGATTTTCTCTATGAAATTTGGGGGCGGTTGGACTCGAACCAACGGAGACCGAAGTCGAGGGATTTACAGTCCCTTGCAATTGCCGCTATGCGACACCCCCTAAGATAAGATATGCTGGCGAAAGGAATTGAACCCTCAACCGTCCGATTACAAGTCGGGTGCTCTACCAATTGAGCTACACCAGCAAAGAATTAATGAATTGTACCAGAAAGGGGGTTTGCGCTCAAGATTTCTTCTCCCACGGGTTCTTTGCAGAGGGAAGACTGGATGGGCGTAACCTCCATGAATCGTTCGATCTGACACCTGTTTTCATGGGGTATGTCGAGGTTGATCAATTCAAAATTATCTTGGATGCCTTTTACTGCAATGATCCGATCTCCAGAGCTCCAGTGATGGAGTGTGCGGATGTTGAAATCATAGAGGATTTCCCATTTGGTTCCGTCGCTCAGCTCGAGAACTCCATAGGAGTCGTCACAATTTTCTACTGTGGGATAGAGGGTATAAGAATTGAAGCTTAAGGAAACAATGGGGGTGTAGTGAGGTTTGCTCAAATTTTTTAAACCAAATCCTGGGTGGTTGATCGCTTGGACGAGGACTTTATCGCCTTCTTCCCACCTTCGGAGGAAGTTCTCACTATAGAGGTCTGGGCTCCATTTCCAGATGGATCCATCATTTAGCTGGATAAGGGCAATGGTTGTTCCTGCTTGAGACCGGTAGGTGATGGTCTCTATTTCACGATCGCTAGCAAAAACTATGGAGGAAAAAAAGATAAGGAGGGTCAGATATTTCATAGGATCACATCATAGGAGTTTTGCGCCTGATTCTTCAATCATTTTTTTCCCAAGGCCTTTAAAAATGAGAAGATGAATGGGGTAAAGGATATACCAATAGAGCCTGCCGAGCAGTCCCTTTGGTCTAAACGTTGCTGTTTGATATAGAATCCAGTTCTGTTTACTGGGTTCTACTCGAAACTCTAGCCAGGCTTCTCCAGGAACGCGCATTTCAGCATAGAGAAGAAATCGACGATTTTCTTCATCAACAAGAAGGACTCTCCAAAAATCTAATGCATCACCAGGTCTTGGTTTTTGGCGCGATGTCTTTCCTCGTCTTAGGCCCACTCCTCCAAAGGTTCTATCGATTTGACCGCGGATTTTCCAAGCCCAATTCATGTAGTAGCCTCTCTTGCCACCTAAAGTGAATACAACTTCCATGACTTTGTCTGGATCGCCAGCAAAGCGAAAAGGGGTTATTTGCGATACACAACCGAATTTGGGAACCTCTACAAATTTTGCATAAGCGCTGGGCATATCACTTGCTGCCCACGAGTCGCGCCAGCTAGAGAGTACGGCATTTTGCTGGATTTTTTGCATGGCTCTTTCAATGGCTTCTTCGTAGGTGAGGCACTTTTTTGGAATGATTTCATCGATAGAAAAGTCAGTTTTGACCGAATCATTTTTCAGACTATCGATAAGAGATCTTGCTAGATAATAGTTTGTGCTGGTGATGAAGATAAGCCAGTAGGAGGAGAGTTTGGGGGTGAGCATGGGAATAGGAAGGAGAATTCTTTTTAAGCCTCGCAGTTTAGCGTATCTTAGGAGCATATCCCTGTATGAAATCGCTTCGGGGCCACCTATTTCAAAGGTTTTGTCTTTGCATTCTTCTTTTCCTAAGACTGCTGTCAAGTAGTCTAGAACATCTCGAACGGCAATGGGCTGGCATTTTCTTGAGACCCATTTTGGTGCGACCATGAAGGGGAGTTTTTCAACAAGGTCACGGATCATTTCAAACGAGGCGCTTCCAGATCCAATGATGATGCTGGCTCTTAATATTGTGGTGGGGATCCCAGATGTTTTGAGTATTTCTTCCACTTCCATACGGGAAGAGAGGTGTTTAGATAGGGTTGAGGAGCTGGCTAGGCCGCTTAAGTAGACGATTTGAGTGCAGTCTGTTTTCTTTAAGGCAGCAGAAAAGTTTAGCGCACAAGCCCGATCGCGAGCGGAAAAGAGATTGGGGTCATCGCTCATGGAGTGAACTAGGTAGTACGCTGCGTCAATGCCTTCAGGGAGGGTGTGTGGTTTAAGAAGATCCCTTTCGATTACCTTGACTTGCAATCCTTCAGGAATAAGAAAACGTTCTTTGTTTCGAACGACTGCAGTGACTTCATGTCCTTGCTCTATTAAAAGGGGGAGGAGGCGTGTGCCAATATATCCATTGGCACCGGTCAAAAGAATGCGCATTTCTATTCTTTAACACTTTTAAGTATTTCTTGAAACCAGATAGTGATTGAGGTATAGGTTGTAGTATGAAAGAAGACCCCACATTTAAAGAGCGATTTGGCATCAGCACACCCATCAAATACGTACCGGACGTTGTTGTCGATCCCAAGTACAAACGAGAATATGACAGAGCCTGGAAGAAATTCGAGGATGAGATGGAACAAGTTGGCTCTGTTCACAGGAGAAAGCGTTTTGACGCTCTCTTAAGAAAGGTTCATAAGCTTGGAGATGACTTGCCGTTTACTAAACGGGTTGCTATCCGCCATATCAGCAAAGAAGTAGGGCATGGGGTGTTTGCAAAGCAGTATATTCCTCCCTATAGCGTACTCAATTCTTATGGTGGTATTTTGATGCCCGATAAACTTGTTGATCCTGACAACGATAGCACTTTCATGTTTACGGAGTTCCCGAAATTTTCGATTGATGGTGTGCGGGCGGGCAATTGGTGCCGGTTTATGAATCACAGCGGGGAAGGGGATAAGAAAACCAATGTGGTTGCTTGGGAGCACTATTCAGAGTGGGGGCCGCGCATTGTCTTTACTGCTAGTCATCGAGGAATTAAAAAGGGTGCTCAGCTTCTCTATAGCTATGGAGAGGACTACTGGGAAGAAGGCACCTTTGAAAAATTATAGGATTTAACGTTATGCCCATTATCTTTCTCATTCTTGCCCTTGTGATTTTTCTTTTGCACTGGGGGTTTCAAAAAAAGTACCCGAAAAAGACCTTAGAGCTCCTTTTGGGCTATTTGATGCTTTTTGCTCTTGGTTTGAGTGGAATTGGAAACTTTATTGGTCACGTTTTCTATGCAGATCGCATCGCTACTTTGATTGGTTGGGCTCCTGGAAGTCCATTTCAATTCGAGGTGGGGATTGCGAACCTAGCATTTGGCATTTTGGCCTTTATGAGCTTTTGGCTAAGGGGAAGTTTTCTCTTTGCTGCTCTTTTGGGAAATACTATTTGGCTTTGGGGCGATGCTGTAGGGCATATCCGTAATATGTTAGAGACGGGAAACTTTGCATCAGGCAATGCGGGGGTCTATTTTTGGGCTGATATCTTCATCCCCATCCTCATCGGTCTAGTCTACTGGCAAAGAGAAGCTCGAAGATAGCGTCACAAAATCAACTGGGAATAAAAAAAGCGCTCAGAAAGTCTGAGCGCTTTTTTGTAGAATCTCTTCGATGGTAACTTACCAGTCGAATCGAAGGCGGATCACAAGACCACCCATTCCAAGATTTCCTGTAGCTTCGTCATACTGACGGAAACCAGAAACAGCAGTCGAAGGATCACTATTGGTGTAGTAATCATTAGATTTGTTTCTGTGGTTGTGGTCTAGCCAAATGTGGTGTTCCCAACCAAGATCGAGGTTTGAACGATACTGATCACAGCACCAGTACTCTTCCCAACGCAATCCAATAGCTACATCTAATAGCGCATGCATTTGTGAGAATTTGTTGGTTGAGGTGTTGCTGTAGTTAGGATCAATAGTGACCGTTCCAGATTGATCTACTACACAGACATAGCTCTCACTTTTCTTCACTTCGAAATCACCCCAAAGAAGAGCGACGTCCATGTTGCTGTAAAGAGCAAAGTTGTCACAGAAGTACCAAGTTGGTTGGATTCCACCAAGGAAACCTACACCCCAATCACGGCTTTTAAATTTGTCTTTAAAGTCGATGTCGGTTGTCGAAACTTCATCAGTGAAATCACGGAAGGATTTCGTTGTGAAATTAGTTCTAGTCCAAGCTCCGCGAAGACCTGCAAAGGGACGCAAGTTAAAGCATCTGCTGAGCCAGTATTTACGGCCAAGTTCTAGATCCACCTGGTTGAATGACATTCTCCACTTTGCGCTGACCTTATCGAAAGTGAGCAGATCGCTTGCTGAATTAATTCCATGGAAACTTTGGTTGATCCAAGGATTAAGAAGAAACTCTTCTCCTTCTGCAGCAAGACCAATGTCACCATTCGAATTGTAGGTGTCTGGCACTGATGTAGAGTTGCTGCTCTTGTTGCGATAGTATGTCCAGTTTAGGTAGTAATCCCAACCGTCACATTCGCTATTCCATCCAACACCAATACGGAATCCAGGATCCCATTTTGTGTTGATCGATTGGTATTTTTGGGGTGCGAACACAAGCTCAGGGTTCACTACTTGGTCAGTTCTTGGTGTTGATTGCAACTTTAGTGCATATGAAAGATCTGTTTCTTGTGCATACCAATATAGGAATTCCACATCGAAGAAGAATCCACAGTCACACTGCAAGTCATAGAAAGCAGGTGTATATGCTTCGGTATCGATGCACTTTTTTGGCTTTGGGACACAGCAGGTATTACAGTACCCAGTCTGCTCATGGGTATTGCTTGATTCGGGAGCCTCTTGCGCCATTAAACCGGGCGCAGCTACGAGACTAAGTGCTAGTAGTTGTTTGTTCATGAATGACCTCATTTAGGTGGTGTATGAAGGAATAGTCAAATTTATAATAGGTCTCAATTAAAAATCAAATCTAAATCTCACAATGAGGCCGCCAAACATCAAATTTTCGCAGATTTCCTCTATGTTTCCATAGACAAAAAGTTTTGGAACAGAAGTATCACCTTTGAAGGCAAAAGATGATCCGATTTTGTATCTGTGGTTTTAATTGAACCAAAAATGTTGTTTCCATCCAAGATCAACTGCTGTGTGAAACGCATCGTAGCACCATGTGTTTTCTCAGCGCAGTCCGATCCCCAGATCGAGTATCGCATTCATCTGTGATAGTTTGTTAACGGATCGGTTTTTGTAATTGATCCTTTCGGAAAACATGCTTTGTGATTGGTCTGCAACGCGATAGCACTCTTTTTTTCTGACTTCATAGTCTCCTCATAAAAGTGCGATTTCAAAATTGCCAAATAAACTGAAACAGTTTGAGCAAAACCAATTGGGTTGAACACCACCAAGGATCCCAGCTCCCCAATTTCGATTTTTTGGTCTTAAGGGAGTTTTGACTCCGTTGCATATCAGTATAGAAAATCGACAGTTAAGAAATTTCCCCATCGGGCTTGTGTTTCGCAGCATTCTGTTGAATAGGTTTCTACATCTGATGTGCATTGAACGGAGCAAGGGCTTCCGCAATAGCATGGGGTCCATTTGCAGATGTGTTTAGGGGTAGGCAAAGACGAATCCTTTAGATCTTCGTCTGCGTAGACACAGGTGATGGCGAGCAAGCTCGCTGTCAGAATATGGTTTTTCATCAGCGCACGCACGTATGGAGCTCCTATTCCCTAGATAGTAGTGAAATATTCACTTCGCAAGTGAAATTTTCGCTAGTTTGAAATAGCGCTGAGGCGTAGAATTTTTATTTCCTCAAAGGATATGGACGAAGACAGAATCAATGAAAAACCTATGCCTGAATGGGGACATATAAATGCTTGCAAAAACAGTCAAACATGAGATTTTTGATCACTCAAAATGGAAGCGGATAATTTTACTGAAGCTCTTAAGAAAAAAGAGCTTCCGTAAAAAATTGTTCCATAGTGAGTTTTTCTATGAGCAAATTATGGCTCAGTCACCGATCCCGCGCAGGTCCCTGGGAGATGTCGCGGACCCTGCAAAGCTGATTTTGGAAAACTTTTTCTCGCGCAATGGCAATCTTTCTCCTTATGAGCTTCTCACAATTGCATCCGTCATCAAAAACCGCAGTCCACAAAGACTACTAGAGATCGGCACTTTTGATGGAAACACGACATTACAAATGGCTTTAAATTGTCCTGATAATGCCATCATTCATACGATAGATTTGCCGGCAGGGGAGTTTGAAACTACTGCCCCGGTTCTCGAGAGCGATTTGCAATTTATGGCCGATGAGAGAAAGCAAATTCGCAAGTTTCAGGGATCCTCCGTTGCTCATAAAGTGCGTCAGCACTTTGGTGACTCGACCAACTTCGATTTTTCGAAATTCACTGAAGAGGGGTTACTTGATGTTATTTTCGTCGATGGGGGCCACAGTTACGCTTGTGTGAAAAGCGACACCCAAAATGCTCTAAATTCGCTCAGTGATAATGGATGTATTCTGTGGCATGATTTCACCCCGCATTTTGGAGGAGTTTTTCAATTTCTTCTAGAGCTTTCCAAAACATTACCTCTTGTTCACATCGAGGGGACAAATCTTGTTATATACACAAAAGAGGCAAAATGATTACTAGCGTCAAACATGTCAGCATTCCAGTCAAAGATCAGGACAAAGCTTTAAAATTCTATACGGAAACTCTCGGTTTCGAGGTCGCTGTCGACGCAGAATTCGTTCCGGGAGAGCAGCGTTGGATTGAGTTGAAGATCCCGGGCGCCGATACTTTGATAGTTTTATTCACGCTTGAAGGGCATGAAGAACGAGTTGGAACGAGATCTAACATTATCTTCACCTCTGACAACATTGCTAAGACCTATGGGGATCTAAAGGCGCGTGGGGTACTCTTTACTGAGGATTTGAAAGAAGAATCCTGGGGGACATACGCGACGTTTCAAGATCTCGATGGCAACACGTTTTTGCTATCGTCGACTTAAATGCAAAATTTTTCTCCAAAAATTAATGCAGCTCTCGTTCAGAATTTAGTGGCTTCTCAATTTCCTCAATGGACAAATTTGCCAGTTCAAGCAGTCATGCCCGGAGGGTGGGACAATAGAATTTTTCGTTTGGGAGAGCAGATGCTTGTGCGTTTGCCCAGTTCTTTAGAGTATGCTGCTCAGGTAGAAAAGGAACATAAATGGCTCCCAAGATTAGCTCCGTCAATGCCCCTTACGATTCCAGAACCTTTGGCACTGGGTAAACCTGCTGAAGGGTATCCATGGAATTGGTCTATTTATCGGTGGCTCGATGGGGAGTCCGCACATAGTGGACAGATAGACAATCTGTGCGATTTAGCGATTCATCTTGCTGAATTTCTTGTTGCTTTGCAAAATTTTGATTCAGCAGGCGGGCCTTCTCCTGGAAAACATAACTTCTTTCGTGGTGGAGCGCTCACGACTTATGATACTGAGGTGCGGCAAGCGCTTGTTTCTTTGAAAGACAAGATTGATGTCTTCTCTGCTATCAAAGTGTGGGAAGAAGCGCTTTTAACTACCTGGGATGGCCTGCCGATGTGGGTTCACGGCGACATCAGTGCTGGTAACTTGCTTGTGCATGACGGAAGGCTAAGCGCTGTCATCGATTTTGGAATGCTAGCAATTGGGGACCCTGCCTGTGATCTTGCAATTGCGTGGACTCTATTTCGGGGAGAAAGTCGGAAGGCTTTTCGCTCGAGACTGGATTTGGACACAGGTACGTGGGCTCGAGGCCTAGCATGGGCCTTATGGAAAGCTTTGATCACCGTTGCGAACTCAGTTAATTCTAGTGCTCCTGAAGCCGTTACTGCCACTAGGGTGATTGATGAGGTACTTGTAGATCACCGATGCCGTTGATGTGTAAATGTTCCCATAAACGGCTAAAAATCAAACCTAGCGCGCAAGACAAATCCACCAAACATGGTATCGGTTGTCTCTTCCGTAAACGTTCTATAACCGTTGGCCAAGAAGGAAGTTCCCTCATCTAGTTGGAAATAATCCATTGTCTTGGTTCGCGTGTTATGATTCAGCCAGATATGGTGCTCCCAGCCGAGATCCAAAGTTGTTCTGTAGCGATCACAGCACCATGTCTCTTCCCACCTCAAGCCAAGAGCAAGATCCAAAATGGCTTGCATTTTGAAAAAATTATCGTTGGCAGAGTTAGAGTATGAGTTGGTGAGAAGTGAATCTTCTGTTTCTGTTTGGCTTTCATATCCGTTCATTTCCGCCTTCCCCCAGATAAGGGACCCATCAAAATTAGCGAAAAGAATGAAGTTGCTACAGAAATGCCAATTTGGTTGTAGGCCTCCTATAAAACCCACTCCCCAATATTTGTTTGTGAATTGATTCTGAAACTCTTGGGATAAAGTGGAGTTGCTTGGTTGGCGGAAAGAATTTGTGCTGAATCTCGTATTTGTCCATGCTCCGCGCAAGCCTGTATAGGGCCGAAGAGTAAAACATTTACTGAGCCAGTATTTGCGCCCAAACTCTAAATCAATGTTATTGAATCTAAGGCGCCATTTTGCTGAAATGGCATCAAATATTTGGGCGTCATGCGGTCCATGTAAACTAGCATTGAGCCAAGGGTTCAGAAGGGCAAATTCTCCATTTCCCGGAATGAAGTCAGAGAATCCAAAGTTACTTGGAACAGATGTAGAAGCGTTTTTGTTATTTTGGAAATAGGTCCAGTGAAGGTAGGTATCCCATCCATCGCAGCAGGAATTCCAGCCGAGCCCTACTCGCACGCCCGGATCCCAGGCTGTATCGAGATGCTCATATGTTTTGGGGACAAAGATTTGACTCTGGACATCTGGAATATCCGTTGTAGTGATAAGGCTCTGTACTTTGGAGGCATAAGCTAAATTAGATTCGCGTGCGTACCAATACAGGAAATCGACTGTAAAAAAAGCGCCCCAATTGCATTGCAAATCGTAATATTGCGGGGTGTAACATTCACAATCGATGCACTTTTTTGGCTCTGGAACGCAGCAGGGAGTGCAGTAACATGATCCACAGGTGTACGAATCATCGCAGCATGATTCACAACTGCAGGATTCTGAATCATCGCTGCTCATGGAAGTTTCTTCATGGGAGGGCACTGGATGCAACATCTGAATAGCTTCATATTCATTTTGCGCTATTAGAAAAGCGGGTGCCAATAGGCTCAGTGTTAGAAATTCTTTTTTCATCAGAAAGCTCCAGTAGTGCTTGTTATTCTTTTCTGACAATGTGAATGATTTTATTTTTAAAGTCAAAAATGAGCATTTCTGAAAAAAAAATACACATCGCAATATGTATTTTTATTTGACTGTGGATGGCTGCAGCTTTTCCAAAATTTCTTCGGTGATGGCATCTTTTGATCGGTTGGAATCAACAGTCTGTAATGCTCCCTTCTTTTCGTAGAATTCAATGAGGGGAGCTGTTTGCTCGTGGTAGACTTTAAGACGGATTTCAACGACTTCTTTCGTGTCGTCGCTTCTCTGGTAGAGTTCTCCCTCGCAAAGGTCGCATTTCCCCTTTACTTTCGAAGGAGAAAAGTCTTGATGATAGGGGGTCTGGCAGGTTTTGCAGATTTCTCTTTTGGTGATTCGCTCGATGATGGCCGAGTCGGGGACAGAGAGGTTTAGGGCCATTACATCATGGCTTCTAAGTCTTTTTTGAAGCTCTTCGGCTTGGGCGATATTGCGGGGGAAGCCATCGAGGATATACCCTTTTTTGCAGTCGGGTTTTTCCACTCGTGCAAAAAGCATGTCAAAAATGAGATGGTCTGGGCCGAGTTTCCCTTCATCCATAAAGCTTTTGGCCTGCTTGCCAAGATCAGTTCCCTGCTTGATATTTTCGCGCAGAAGATCGCCTGTGGAAATGTGAGCCATTTCCAATTCTTCCTTGATAAGCGTTGCTTGGGAACCTTTGCCAGCGCCAGGAGGGCCTAAGAGGATCACGACTTGTGTTTGTGTAGCTTGTAGATTTGCCATAAATTAGAAGTAGGGTTAGAAAAAATTTAATCGAAGAGAATCAATTATACCGAATCTAGAATATTATCTCCAGAATAGAGGTGTTTCTCCAAAAATGGGAGGAGAGAAGTTGTTTCAGTAATTTTTTGGATAGGCATAAAAAGAGGCTCTGGTAGCGCACCTACTGGATGCCACTGCCAGTACTCGTTTTTGTTTGGCTCTTTGTTTTCTACCTCTCCCTCAAAATCTGTGACAAAGCAATAGAGATTGATGTAGTGCTTTTTCTCCTTTGTGAAAAAAATTTCTTTCCATGGACCCAAAGTGACTGCATTTGTTGCCAAGCCGGTTTCTTCTAAAAGCTCACGCTTAGTACATTCTTCGGCTGTTTCAAATAATTCTAAATGCCCTCCTGGAAAACTCCAGTTTCCTTCCCCGTGGGCGTTCTTTCTTTTGCCCATTAGGATTTTTTCATCCTTTAAGACAAGAATTCCTATTCCGACTTTTGGTCCCATTTGCTATCCTTGTGGCTATGTGTAGACTTTTTTTAATCTTTGTATTGTCTCAATTGGCTCTTTTTGGGTCGACCGATTTTTCTGATTTTGATTCTTATCAGGGGAGGTGGACTCGCTTAGAGATTGAAGAGAGGTTGGGCCTTTTCCTTCAAAAGGAGGGGAGGATAGCCAGTTTCTTTTCCATTGATCAGGATCAGCTCGTCTTATACAACTTGCCCGATACTCAGAAAGATCGCGAGGTAGAGTATACGCTCAAGTTTGCTCACATGAAGAAAAAACAGCCTCCGAAACAAAATCTACAAAATCTTGTGGGCATAAAAATAGCCATAGATCCCGGTCATTTTGGAGGGCCATACGCTCGGCTTGAAGAGAGGTACATCGATATACCGCCCTCTTTAGAGAGAAGCGACTGCATCCAGTTCGACGAAGGAACACTTAGTCTTCTCACTGCAAAGTATCTTAAAATCCTTCTTGAGAAAGAGGGTGCAATTGTTTCGCTTACACGGGATGAGGTGGGAAAGGGAGTCTACGAGGACGGTTTTTTCACTTGGCTAAAGAAGAATCCCAGCTTCTGGAATCGGCAGCTATCTCTTCATGGCCTCTTTCGTAAATACTTCAATCCTTTGGATCTGCGCGCCAGAGCGGAAAAGATCAATGCTTTTGCTCCAGATCTTAGCGTTGTGATCCACTACAATTCTCATCATGCGGATGAAGATTCTTCCTCTAATCACAACACCTGTTCTGGAAACTTCAATATGGCCTTCATTCCAGGAGCTTTTTGTAGAGGAGAGCTAGCTGAGTATGAGAATCGTTATGAGTTTATGCGTCTCCTTATTACTGAAGATTTGCAGAATTCTTTACATTTGAGTAAAAGCATCGTCGACCAATTTGGCAAGCATTTGCGCGTTCCTCTTGTGACAAAAGCAGATAATGCCCGCTACCTTGAGACTGTATGCTTGGAAGCTGCAAAAGGGGTGTATGCGCGGAATCTCGCTTTAACTCGCTTAGTTCATGGGCCGGTCTGTTACGGAGAGACTCTCGTTCAAAACAATATCGATGAGTGTGTGAATCTTTCAAAGACAGATTTCGTGATCGATGGCCAGAAATGCTCCTTAAGAATCAAGCAAGTTGCAGAAGCCTACTTTGCCGGGATTAAGAACTACCTACTGCAAACCGAATAGGTACAAAAATACTCACGATTGCCATCACAGCAAAAAATACCAGATAGGTTCCAATAACCCACCGCCACATCTGGCTTAAGGGAAGAGAGGCAGGCTCATGATCCATCGTCATCCCCTTAGACATCATTCCATGTTTGATTCCTTTTCTCACCATCCATGAATTGATGGGATAAGCGACAATAAACCCCACGATTGTGGCTAGCGACATCATCCCCCAGAAATAGGGGCTAAAGGGATCAGAGGCCTTTGGATAGTGGTATTTGATGAATACAATGACTGGGAACATCCCCGTCATCACCATGTTCATCGATACTGTTTCTGCAAAAATTGTTTTTTTCACGGCGCTTAAGTAAGAGCCAAACATCGAGCGCATAAAAATAGCTTGGAAGATGAAGAGCCCAAAAAGGTAAGCGGCCACATATTCGATGATCACTTCAATCCCATTGGGGATATCAACAAAGTGGAGAAATGCCGCCATGATAATGATGGCAGTAGCGTCCCCAGCAACGCAATGGATCAAAGAGCCCACAGCCTGTTTCCAGTGGACGTTAATGAATTGGTCGTGGGTATCTGGCAAAGGCTGTCTACACGAAAGAAAATAGAGAAATAGACCGAGTGGCCCTGTGTAGAGAATTACAAGGGTCCAAGCGAGTGTCATGATACGCATGGATGGCGTATTGGTAAATTGGTCCCAGAGGACAAAAAGTAGTGAACCTAAAGTGAGTAAAAACCAGAGAAGGAGAAAACCATCGATCATGAGAAAGACCTTACTTTTTTGTCAGGGCTAGCATTTCTTTATTCATAAAATAGGTAAGAAGTGTGCGGATGCCGACAAGGGAAGCCAAGATCCCAACACTGTAGTAGTCAGGAGCCGTCGTTGTGGCGATCACATCGGCAGCCACAATAAACTCTAGTCCCAAAATGATGGTGCGGCCGAATTTTAGTCTGATCACATCGATTGCATCGAATCGTTTTGAAGAATTGCTTCTCTTGAAAAGAAACTGATAAATGCCGACAAAAGCGCCCCATAAAATGATGACCACACCAATTAAGGCGACCACCTTTCTGATAAGCATGAGGACAATTTCAATTGAAGTACTCTCTTCTGGGATAAGAAAAATATGTTCAATCCATTCCATAAATCTGACCCTAACTACAAATTCTTTTTTTTGCAAAAGCCGTGTGGCTCAATCCCTAAAGCCGAGTTAAATTTACTCGACATGTTCTGAAAAGCAATTAAGGCGGCAAGCTCTGCGATTTCATCATCAGAAAAATGCAGTTTTAACTGGGTGATGTGCTCTTCTTCTACTTGTTTGGAAGTGTCTGTCACAGCTTCGGCAAAGGCCATGGCGCTTGCTTCTTTTTCACTTATTTCGCCTGTCTTTTTTTTGTCCAAAGCAAAGCTATTTAGATCGATACAAAACGAGCACTTGTTGATTTCAGAAACGCGTAACATCACAAGCGCGCGCAAGGCAGGATCAAGGGGAGATTTTCTTCGCTCAAAAAAACGGATAAAAGAAAAAAATAGCTTAAGGAGCTTTGGCATTCTTCCCCACTGCAAGGAGGGGACTAAGGGTTCACCGTACTTTTTCTTCTGATAGAGAAAAAGTATTCGGAGGGTCCAGGGGTACTCTTTGAGAGGTTTAGGCGAAATGTAGCTCATAACATTCTATATATAAAGTGGTTGAGAAAAAGGCAAGTAGTACCATGATTTGTGGTTATATAACCATAAAACATGGTGCTTGACAGATGGTGCTCATTAACCATATAATGTGGTTATATAACCATAAATCGTGGTAATTGGTATGCTGGAAAGACTCTTTGGAAATAAGAATATCGAAAAGGTTTTGTTATATCTTATGGAAAACAAGCAATGTTACGGAGCGGAGCTATCTAAACATTTTGATTCTGCTTTGTCTGGTTTTCAAGTCACTTTAGATAAGTTAGAATATGCTGGTGTTTTGGTGAGTTTCTTGCAAGGTCGAACAAGAATTTATCAATTTAACCCCCGGTATCCTTTTCTAAATGAATTGAAGAGTCTGCTTTTGAAAGCATATGAATTTCTTCCGGAATCTACGAAGGAAAAGTACTATGAAGAAAAAATCCGTAAAAGACCCCGCCGAAGAGGCAAACCGCTCTAATATTGATTTTGCAGCTATCTCTATCAGTGATTTGGCTGGTTTTGTCTCTCAAGCGTTAATTGATGCAGGTATCCAATGCATTTTAGTAGGAGGAGCATGTGTGAGTATTTATTCCAAAAATCAGTACCAATCGTATGATTTAGATTTTGTCATATATGAGGATACTCGTTTGGTTTCGAAGGTACTTGCTGAAATAGGCTTCAAGCCAAAGGGGAGATATTTCGTGCATCCAAAATGTCAATTTTTTGTCGAATTTGTCTCCCCACCAGTGGCTATTGGAAACGAGCCAGTAAAAAAAATTGATACTCTCAATACACCGCTTGGTGCAATCCAATTGCTCTCACCTCAGGATTGCGTCAAAGATCGGCTTGCGAGTTATTTTCATTGGGACGACTCTCAGGCTTTGGAGCAAGCAATTCTGGTCTATAAGCAAAATAAGAAGGGGATAGCGCTGTCTGAAATAAAAAGATGGGCTGAAAGTGAAGGCTGCTTAGAAAAGTATCAAAGTTTTTTACAAAGAATTAAGGCTTAATGGCTGAAAAAAGACCGTAGCGCATGGCGCCTGCATTGTAGGCCGTGAGAATACGGAAGAGTGTTTTGGCAAAAATTCTTTCGGAAAAGCCTTTGTCTAAAAGCATTCTTCGCACGTGTTTGTCGAAAAGAAAAGCCTTGCTTGTGCGCATGGCACAAATCGACCAAGTTTTTTTTACATTTTGAGAAAGATCACGAAATTCCACCTCTTTTAAGCCCGCACCTTCGATCATGGCTTGGTACTCGGTCATAGTGCCTAGGCTTGGGATACGGCCTTCCCTACAGATGGGCTCGAGGAGGTGTTTGACTTGCCATGGGGTTGGATCTTCTTTTGCCAGGCAGGCGCAAGTGACAAAACGGCCGCCAGGTTTTAAAAGACGGGTTACCTCGGCAAAATATTTCTCTTTCTCCACCATGTGCTCAGAAGTTTCAATAGAGATAATTGCATCGTAAGAATGCTCGGGAATGGTGTGATGGAGAAAGTCTCCCAAGATATAGCGAGGGTTGGTTGATTCGGGATCGTGAGATCTAGCGTACTGCCACTGAGATTTGGAAACGGTGAGCGCTGTGACAAAAGCGCCTAATCCATGGGCTAGAAATCTAGCAGTGGCCCCGTAACCACACCCAACATCGAGCACTTTGGAGTTGTCTTCGATTCTTCCAGCTTTTATTACGAGGTCAATAAGAGCCTCTGTTGCTTGCTCAACAGTTTCATTTCCACGATGAAAGTACCCATGGTGGAGATGCTCTCCCCAGAGTTTTCGATAATATTGGTCGAGGCTGTTATAGTGTTTTGCAACTGCCTCAGAGGTTTGGTTCTCATTAGGGTAAATCATATTTTTACAATACAAAAGTGGAAGAAAAATGGAAACGATAGAGTCGGAAAAGTTTGAGAAGGTCGAAAAGCTAGAAGGGGAGAGCTATATTGAGTGCCACTTTCTTGGGTGTGATTTCTTAGAGGCGGATTTTAGAGGTAAACAATTTCAGAATTGCCAATTTGAAAAGTGCAACTTCGTTGCTACAAAACTCGATGGGGCCCGTCTCCAAGACGTTTTTTTTAGAGACTCAAAACTCATGGGAATCGATTTTACTCTTTGCGATTCTAGTTTTTTAGAGGTTGGATTTGAAAAGTGCCTGCTTCGTGGATGCAATTTCTCTGAATTGAAGTTGAAAATGGCCAAATTCATTGAATGCAACTTAAGAGAGTGCCACTTTGTCCAGTGTAACTTAGAGCAGGCCGACTTTAAGGGGGCTGATCTAGGGGGGAGTCTTTTTCATAATACCAAATTGGAAAGGGCCAATTTCGTTGGAGCTACCCAATACACAATTGACCCGTTAAATAATTCCTTAAAAGGGGCGAGATTTTCCAGCCCTGAAGCTCTTTCCTTGCTTACGGGACTTGGTGTAGTGATTGAATAGAATGCTTCTTTGAATTACCATTAGCTCCTATTTTCTGGTTGCTTTTTGCCCTGCTGTACCCAGTATGCCTTCGCTAAGCGACCCGAAGATATGAGAAAAAATCCGTCAAAAATCAAAACTTTTTAATAGTGGGATAACCTCATGAACCGAATCCTTTCTTCCGAGCTTCTCTCTCATGAAAACACCCGCGTTTTATTGCGAGGCTGGCTTGTTTCTTTTCGTTCTCTTGGCAAGCTCAATTTCTTGATTATCCGCGATCGGGCAGGTTTTGCTCAAGTAGTTGTCGAAGACAAGCAAGAAGCCAAAAAACTCTCTCAGTTATTTCCAGGCAGCGTCCTCTCTATTGAAGGCAAGCCTGTTAAATCAGAGCAAGCAGGTCTTGGTGTAGAAGTGTTGGAACCGAAAATTGATGTGGAAGTGGCAGTTGATGAGCCTCCACCAATCGAGTACTACAAGCCTGAAATCCCTTCTGATTTAGAGTTTATCCTCGATCACCGCTCGATCGCTCTGCGCAATCAAAAGCTCCAAGCCGTTTTCAATATCCAAGCAGAGATGGTTCACGCTTTTCGTCTCTATATGCACGACGCCATTGAGGCTAAGGAATATTTTTCACCAAGTATCATCGGAGCCTCTTCAGAAGGGGGCGCGGAATTTTTCAATGTTGATTACTTTGGCTACACTGCAACGCTAGCGCAGAGCTCTCAGCTCTACAAACAGATTATGGTGGGGGTCAATGAAAGAGTCTTTGCCCTAATGCCATTTTTTCGAGCAGAGCCCTCACACACCCCTCGGCATTTGTCGGAAGGAAAGCAGTTTGAATTTGAGATGGGATTTTTTGATCACTGGCACGATGTTCTCGATGTCCAAGAAGGGTGTATCAAGGCGATCGTCTCGCATCTAGAATCGCATTGCAGCAAAGAACTAGAAATTTTAGAGACCAATTGGATCCTTTGCCCTAAAGATGTGAAAATCCCTCGAGTATCCTTCCAGGAGGCTCAAGAGCTTTATTTTAAACGGACAGGGATCGATGAGCGTGACGAGCCCGATTTGAGTCCAGCTTCCGAGCGCGAGCTTTGTAAATATGCTAGAGAAGAGCACGGCACAGATCTCATATTCATTACAGACTGGAAAAAAGAAAAGCGTCCGTTCTACTCGTTTGTGAATGAAAAAAATCCAGAACTTACAAATACGTTCGATCTGCTTTGTAACGGTGTGGAAATTACATCAGGTGGACAGCGGTGCCATACTTACAAGGACATGGTAGAGGGCATTGAGTCGAAGGGGATGCAGGCAGATAACTTCAACGACTACCTGACCGTATTCAAATATGGAATGCCACCGCATGGTGGTTTTGGCATGGGGCTAGAGCGTCTCACTATGACCTTACTCGGCTTGAAAAATATCCGAGAAGCTTCTCTCTTCCCTTCCGATCCAAAACGAATTGCGGGCAATCGAATCAAGGCCAACATTGTGTTTGGCGGGGAAAACATCCGCAATGAAATCATCAGGCTCCTTGGCCAAAATGACATGGAATTTCAGCTCTTAGAGCATGGGGAAACCCCCGTAGCCTCTGAAGAGACCGCTAAGATGCGCGGATTTCCTTTGGAAGATGGGATAAAAGCGCTCATCTTGAAGGGAAAAAAGACGAAAAAGAATTACCAATTCAACATACCAGCTCATCTTAAAGTGGATATGAAAGCGGTCGCTCAAGCTGTGGGAGAAAAATGTGAGTTTGAAAACCCTGCAGTGATCGAAGAGCGCTTTGGGCTCATCATTGGGGGAGTCCCGCCTTTTGGCACACTTCTAAACCTAGAGACCTATTTTGATGAGAAAGTGCTAGAGCGTCCCAATGCCGTTTTCAACTGCGGTTTACGCACTGAATCCATCGCCATGAAATCGGAAGATCTTCTGAAACTCGTCGATTCTAAGATGGGAAAATTCTCTAAGGAATAATCACCGCAGACCCTGAAATGTTGCCCTCTTTCAGATCGGTTAGGGCGTCATTTACTTTTTCTAGAGGGTAGGTGGTCACCTCAGTTTTGATTGGAATTTTTGGAGCTAAGGCCAAAAACTCCTCTCCATCTTTTCTTGTGAGATTAGCAACAGAACGCACCACCCGCTCTCCCCAAAGAATAGAGTAGGGGAAACTAGGAATATCGCTCATATGAATACCCGCGGAAACGACGATTCCCCCTTTGCGCACAGCTTTTAAGGCCGTTGGAATAAGAGATCCCACCGGCGCAAAGAGGATGGCTGCATCAAGTTCTTCTGGAGCCTTTGATTCAGAGTCGCCCGCCCAAACAGCTCCCATCTCTTTTGCTTGTTTCTGTGTTTTGGTGTCTCCTTTTCGAGTGAAAGCGTAGACCTGTTTGCCTTGATGCCTTGCCACTTGGATCAATAAATGCGCCGCAGCACCAAAACCATAGAATCCGATTTTTTTCGCATCTTCAACCATCTTGAGAGAGCGGTAGCCAATCATACCTGCACAGAGCAGGGGCGCGGCCTGGATCTCTGAATACCCTTTAGGCAGGGGGAAGACAAACTCTTTATTGGCCACTACATACTCAGCAAAGCCCCCATTGATCGTGTAGCCAGTAAATGTGGGGTCGTCGCACAGGTTTTCTTCGCCCCGTCTGCAATAGGGGCAAACGCCGCAACTTTTTCCCAGCCAAGGGACGCCCACGAGCGTCTCTTCTCCCTCTATTGTTCCGACAATCTGATGCCCCATGATGAGGGGGAGTTTGGGCGCTTTTAGCTCGCCGGCATAGATGTGCAAATCAGTTCGACAAACACTACAAGCTTTGACTTTGATGAGCACTTCACCTTTGCCAGGTATTGGCACGGGAAGATCTTGCATTGTGAGAGGCGTATTCGCCTCCTCTAAGACCATGGCTCTCATGAACCTATCCGAATAAATCATCTTGAGACCTCCTGCGAATTTCGGCCCATCTTTTGTGTAAATTTTTTTGACAATATTCGCTTAATATTGCCTGCAAAAATTTCCATAAAATCTATTCCAAACTTCATTGGATCTCTCTAGGTGATTTATAGTGCTTTAAGTTTTAATTGATAAACCTAAGTCGCTCTTTCAACCTGCATTTTCATCTTCGCTCTTAACGACCACCTGTGGTCGTTTGCGAACTCCAGATTTTAATGCCGGTCCAAATAGCTTCCTTATCTTTATCAATTAAAACTTAAAACACTATATTCGGATAGGTTCATCATGAAAAATATTTCTGCCAAATTGTTTGGGGATGCGGGGATTTTTTTAAGAATATCCCCAAAATCGCAGAGATGAGAAATGCGGCGGGAAAACAGGTGAGGGCAATTTTATAGGCCTCAGGAGAATAGATCCGGATCCCATTTTCCAGTTTGCCTGTCCAGTTTGCATCAAGTAAAAATCCGACAAAAGGTTGGACAAGAGCTCCTCCGAGGTAACAGACGAAATTGGTAAACGCAGCCGCTGTTGCTTTGACTTTTTCCGGGTTAATATCAATGGCATAGCTATAAGTTAACAGCTGGGAGCTAGAGACAAATCCCAAAAAGAAGAAAAGGATAAATAATACAAAAAGAGGCAAGTTGGGCACATAGATAATAGCGGCCATCAAAAACGCACCCAAGAGCGCAGTGAGAATCAAAAGTGCTTTTTTTTGCTTAAAGTGGTCAGAGAGTCTACCAATCACAGGGCCTCCCACAGCCCATCCAATAAAGATCATTGAAACGGCATAGCCGGCAAGTTCAATTGAGATCCCATAAGTTGCATGGATGAAAGGGATGCCCCATAGACCCGCAAATCCAGGAGTTGCAAGCATAATGAAAAGACTCAAGAGGGCAATTACCCAAGAGTATCCATTTCTACAAACAATACCCAAATTCTCGAGAATATGAGAAGGCGGCCTTTTCTTCATCTTTTCGTCATACTTTGCCATTTCGGGCGGATCATTACGCACGACAATATAAATGATCGCTCCGATCACTAGCCCTAAAATCCCCAGCTGGAGATTAGCAGAGCGCCACCCAAAGATATCGATTACCTTGCGCAAGGGCCCCTGGCCCATGACGGCGCCAACCATCCCGATTGAGCTTCCAAGACCAATGAGAATACCCCTCTTATTTTCTGGAAACCAGTGTGAGCAGATATAAACAAGACCGATGAACCCAAATGCTGAGGCTCCACCCATCAATATACGACCAAGAGCTGCGACCCAGAAATTTGACGCAATTGCGAAGAGAACCGCTCCAAGCCCTGCGCTTGCAGAGGCAAAGGCAAGAAGTTTTCTCGCTCCATATTTGTCCGTCAATACGCCAACAGGCAGTTGCATCGGGGCGTAGATATAGAAATAAAATGCGGCCAGAGCACCAACGGCCGTGGCGTTCACAGAAAAGGCACTCATCAATTCAGGGACCATTACACTGGGCGCTACCCGCAAGAAATACTCGTAAAAGTAAAAGAATGCAGCTAGAGCCCAGATGGCCCATTTCATTGGGTGGAAAGTGGTCTTCACTCGAAGTCTCTATCCATGATTGTTTTGCGCCCGTCTCTACGCGCATTTTCAATAGCTCTTTCGCAAGCATCTTCGACAACTTTTGTCAAAGCTGGCATGGCTGATGCTGACGTATTCATTTGCGATTTGTTTTTGACAAAGGTCTTGACTTTACTTACGACGACAAGCGTGTCACTCATAGTTTCCTCCATTGGAAATTGTTGCAATATTTCTCCTGTATACCCATATTGCAAATTAATGGGAAAAATTTTTAAACGTGGACTCTTCGCTTTAGCTCCTGTTGCTATCAGTTTAGCCATAGTGATTTGGCTTTTAGACACACTGGAAAGTATTTTTCGCGTTCCATTAGAATGGCTCGTTGGAGATCATTATTTTCCTGGAATGGGACTCTTGGTTGCCATCATATTCATCTTTTGTTTTGGGATCATTGTCAACAATTTCCTAATCCAAAAAATGACCAACCTGATGGACAGGATCTTCACTCGCATCCCCTTGTTCAAAACGATTTATAATTCCATCGGCGATATGATGAGCTACTTCCAGCCAAAAGGTCAGGAAGATACAGGGAAAATGGTGATCATTGAGCACGATGGCATGAGCTTTTTGGGGATTATTACGCGCGAAGATTTTTCAGATTTGCCCGAAGGGTTTGCCAGTGATGAAGAAATCGCCGTCTATGTCCCTTTAAGTTATCAAATTGGAGGGATTACCCTCACTCTACCTAGATCAAAGGTTAAACCAGTTGACATGACCATCGAGCACGGGATGCGCTATATTGTCTCTGCTGGTATGCTGTCTGGAAAAAACAATCAGAAGAATGACCAAAAAAGTACTGGAAACACCCCGCCTACTTCTCATTAAATCAGTCGAAAATGAAGAAGAGCTCTTGATCCCTTTTTTCGCAGATCTCATGGTGAATCGATATCTTGGCGAAGGAAAGCCAAAGGGAGTCCCGCAAGTGCGAGAAGCCATGCTCATACATAAAAAACATTGGTCTGCCTTTGGTCATGGTTTTTTTCTCATTTTCAACAAAGAGACAAAAGAATTTGTAGGAAGATGTGGATTGGTTCACTTAGGGATGCAACATGATCACCCGGATGTTGAAATCGGCTACATGTTCTACGAAAAGTTTTGGGGCAAAGGCTATGCCACAGAAGTGGCGAGAAGACTACTTAAATGGGGATTTGAAGAGCTAAAGCTTCCATCTATCATCGGTGTTACCCGCAAAGAAAATATCGCCTCACAAAGAGTTCTTGAAAAGCTTGGAATGCAGCCAAATGGAGAAGCTCTCTACCCAAACACACAAGTTGTATGTGACTATTACGAAGTGCTTCCTGAGAGCGCTATCTTGTCCTAAACTAAAATTTTTGTTAATTAAAGGAAATGGCGACCTTTCTATCGAAAATTTCTAAGTGGAGCAATCGATTCCTCGTTGGCGACTTTAAGCAGTTGCTCATTTTTCTTATCCTTCTCTTTGTTTTCCGCCCCTATAATATCGGAGTACACTATATCACCATCTGGCACATCTTTTTTACAGGAGTGCTTCTCGCAGCTATTTTTAATTGTCACCATGCCCCAGCTATAAAAATCCTTGCACTTGTACTTGGGATACCCACCTTCATCCTCAATTGGTGGAGTCTCTTTGAATCGACAGAGTGGCTCTTCATCGCAGGACTTGCAGGTTCACTCGTCTTCCTCATTTTTTCGATCTTCTCTCTTCTCTATCGAGTACTTCTAGGAAAAGTGACCTCAGATGTACTGCGCGGAACCATCTGCGTGTATTTCATGATCGGTTTTGCCTTTGCCATCATCTACACCCTCATGGAGCTCACCCATCCAGAATCATTCAATGGCCTTGCAGAGAAAGTAAAAGCCTTCCCTCATGGTCACTACCACTCTGAAATGGTCTATTTTAGCTTCATTACCCTTCTTGCTATCGGGTACGGAGATATTACCCCCGCTGGTGATGTAGGGCAGATGTTTGCCGTCTCCGAAGGGCTCGTCGGTCAATTTTACCTCGCCATCTTAGTCGCTCGCATGGTTTCTACCTACGCAAGAAGGGCCCAAGCTCAGTCCCAGGTCCCCAAAAAATAAAAAACCCAGCACCTGGTTGAGTGCTGGGTTTAGTGGCCGAATTAACTGCAATTGCTACTGAGGAATAGCTGCTGCCGCCCCCTTTACGCTCCCACAGTCTGCTTTATTAATTATGGCAAAATCATCTACTTTCGCCGCCTGAAGTATTTGATCGGCGATAGGATTTGCATATGCTGGATGGAGTCTTTGAAGATAAGGTATAACGAAGCTCTGCATCTTGCCCACTTTTATCATAGCTAAGAGCGTCGGAACCGTTATAATAACGGTAGCTGGCGGCGTATTAGGAGCCGCAGCAGCTGCCGCTGCTGCCCCAGCTCCAGCAAGAGAAGCTGCAGGTGTGCGTTGTTGGGGTATTGCACTTGCAGCAAAAAACCCAGCCTTTGGAAAGGTGCTGGGTTTGTTGGTTTATTCAGGTGCAATACCTATCAGATATTCATATGCTGTCTCGCTAAATTCTACTTCATTTTCACCTTGTAAAGCCCACGCTCTTTCGATAATATCTCTTGGAATCTGTGCATTTTTAAGTGCAACTCGATCGCACGGAGCCCCCGCAAGGATTCTGGCAACAAGTTGTGGCGTAATAGCACCAGCCCCAGCGAAATCTACCCGGTCTCTAGCAACGGCCACTCGTCTTGCAACAGCGGCTGCTGGCTCTTCTCGTCTTCGTCCTCTGCATGTGCAGTATAGAACGCCTGCTGCTGCTACTGCAGCTCCAATTGCTGGTAATGCCATGGTATTATCTCCTTTTTTTATTTGTATAATGTAATTAATTATAAACTAAAATTTAATTAGTGTAAAGTAATAATTTAAGTCATTGGTAATAAAGTAGTTATCCCTTTATGACTAGGCGGGGTTTGAGGCGCGCGACTTTCTTGGCTAAACCGGCCTCTTCCACGGCACCCACGACTTTATCGACGTCCTTATAGGCGTCGGGCATCTCCTGGGAGACGGTCCGCTTGGAGGTGGCTAGGACGCTGACGCCTTGCTTCTCCATATAGTCGAAGATGTCTCTGCCGCGCCAATTTTTAGAGGATTGGACTCTGCTTCGGGCCCTGCCGGCGCCATGACAGGAACTTGAGAAGGTAAGGGGATTGCCCTGACCTACCATGAGGTGGCTGGCCCGGCCCATGTCCCCAGGGACGAGAACGGGCTGGCCAGTTTTTTGGAAGAGGGGGCTGAGCTCAGAGCTACCTGGGCCGTAAGCTCTGGTGGCTCCTTTGCGGTGGACACAGAGCCTTTTGCCCTCGTGGGTTTCAAACTTGGCGATGTTGTGGCAGACGTCGTAGAGGAGGCGGATGTTTTCGGGATTGATGTTGAGTACGTCTTTAAAGGCTTGGCGTACCTCATGGAGGATGATTTGCCGGTTATTGAAGGCGAAGTTGGCTGCGGTTGCCATTGCGTGGAAGTATTTTTCTCCATCGGGGCTTTTGATGGGAGCGCAGACGAGTTGGGGGTCGGGAAGGTTTTTAGCGTAGCCTTTGGTGAGGAAGTCGTCGAGGGTGTCTTGGCAGACTTGGTGGCCAAAGCCACGCGAGCCCGAGTGGATGAGGAGGTAGAGCTGACCTGTTTGGACGTCCCACTCTTGAGCGATGTCTGGAAGATAGATGGTCTCTACTTCGCCGATTTCTACGAAGTGGTTGCCTGAGCCGATCGTTCCAAGTTGGTTTTTTCCGCGGTGTTTGGCGGTTTCCGAAATGGTGGAGATATCGGCCCCATCGAGGAATCCATTACTCTCGATATGGTCGAGGTCTTGGGCAAACCCGAGGTTGTTTTCAATGGCGAAGCGGGCTCCTTTAGAGGCGATCTCTTGGTAGTCCCTCTCGGACAAGCCTCTTTGCCCTTTTTGTCCGCGTCCAACGCCCGAGGGGACGAGATCGAAGATTCGTTTCAGGAGTTTATCACCATGGGCTCCCTCGATGCAGGAAAGGGTTTCAGGGATGAGGGCTAAACGCACTCCGCAGTTGATATCATAGCCCACGCCACCGGGGCTGATAACGCCGGTCTCTGGATCCATAGCTGCCACACCGCCGATCGGGAAGCCGTAGCCCCAGTGGATGTCCGGCATGGCGATGCTATGGCCTATGATCCCCGGCAGATGTGCTACGTTGCGCACTTGCTCAAGTGGTCGCTCAAAGTCGATTTCGGTCATGAGTTCTTCTGTGGCAATGATAAGACCTGGTACGTTCATCCCTTCGCTCTGCTCGATTAGGTATGTGGCTGGTGCTATTTTATACATCTACGATCATCTCCCATTTTAGAGGATGCTTAGAGAGAAGTTTGCCATGGTGGCTCACTGCTTTAAAGGGGCAGCCGATTTGTGCATCGCAAGTGGATATCATCTGATTGAGGAGTTTTATTACGCTTTGGATGTTTGCGACTGTGCTTGAGGTTAGAAAATCCAGGATAGGAGGGTATTTAAAGGAAAGAGCTAGCGCGCCGTGGAGATAGAGCTGCTGAAAATCCTCTCCATAAATGTGGAAGGCAATGTCTGCGGTGTGTTCGAATTCTTCAAAGACGGGGGATAGGGGATGGTGCCAAATGGAAGTATAGCGCAGATTTCCGATGCTTTCGTATAGGTGGATGCCGGTGATCATAAAGGGGAGTGGTTCAAAAGCTTCTTCCCACTCTTTTTCGATAAAGGGGGCTCTAGCGATAGTGATGTGGGGAAGAAGGGGGCGGCGGTCTATGGGATAACCCAAATTCTCTAGCCAATCTAGGAGGGTTGTTTGATAGGTTGTGATTTGGTCCTCATCACACAGCCATTGTATGTGCTCTGCAACAACGCGGGGTTTGAGCTCGGGCAAGAAGAGGAGTTTATTGCTTCTTCCGATGGGGCCGAATGGGAAGTCTGGCTTGGGAAAATTGCTTAGTGCCTTTTCTAAAGGCTGAAAGGGGTGATTCCCCAAAAAGGCGAGGGTTAGATGGCGTGAGGATTCCTCGATGATCCGTCCATTTGGATAGCTCATGGGCCAGGGGGCTTCTACAGAGAATCCAAAAAAAAGACGTTTTTCCATTCTGCTTGTTTATACCACAGCAATTGTTTATACGGAGGGTATGAGTAAACCCTTACTTTTAATCACCGGAGTATGTGGACGTATTGGTAGCGCTGCTGCTGAAATGTTTGCACAGGATTATCAGGTGGTGGGTCTCGATGTTGTGTCGCCCAAAAAACCTCTTGCAGGAGTTGAATATCTCCTCGTAGATATCAGCTCAGCAGATAGTGTGAATAGCGCTTTTAGCCAAGTGAAGGATAGGTACGGGGATAAAATCGCTTCGTTTGTTCACTTAGCAGCTTACTACAATTTTACAGGCGGCGAGTGGGAAAAGTATGAGAAGATTACGATTGAGGGGACGCGAAATCTTCTAGTCTGCTTAGAGAGTTTTCAACTTGCGCAATTTGTCTTCTCTAGCACGATGCTCGTACACGCTCCTTGTAAATTGGGCGAAAAGATTTCAGAAAACTCAGCTGTTGATCCCAAGTGGGATTACCCTATCTCAAAGATGAAGACGGAAAAAATCATTTCGGAGTTGCGAGGCGCCATGCCAAGTGTGATTTTGCGCATAGCAGGGATTTACGATGATGACTGCAACTCAATTCCGCTGTCGCAACAAATTTTGCGCATTTACCGCAAAGACTTAGAGAGTCATTTATTCCCTGGCAACTTGCAACATGGAGCGAGTTTTTTGCATATGGATGATCTTGTCTCAGCGCTCAAGGCTGTTGTTGAGAAAAGAGGGGAGCTGGCAGGGGAAGAGGTGTTTGTTTTGGGAGAGCCAAACGTGATGGCCTTTGGCGATCTACAAAAAAACTTTGGAATGCTCATTCATGGAAAGCCTTGGTGGACGCTGCGCGTTCCCAAATGGTTTGCGAAAATGGGCGCGACTTTGAAGAAAAGCTTGCAAAAGAGCAAGAAATCTTTTATTCAACCATGGATGGTAGATATTGCTGACGACCACTTTGACTTGGATATCCGAAAGGCCAGGGAAAAGCTTGGGTGGGAACCGGCTTTTGATTTAAAAAAATGTTTGCCGAAATTTGTCTCTGCATTGAAGAAAAATCCACAAAAATGGATAGAGAAACATGAAATTTGATCAAAGCGGATTGCAGAAAAGGGCAAAATTTAGTATCTTATTCACTTCCTTCTCATGGAAGGAATGGTGCGGCGATATGCTGCATGGTTTGTGGGGGCTTAGCTTAGTTGGTAGAGCGTCTGATTTGCATTCAGAAGGTCAGGAGTTCGACTCTCCTAGCCTCCATGACTAGCCCGGTGTAGGTGCGTGTTTGCGTACCTACATTGGGATCTTTTGTTTTTTTTACTCTTATCTCGCGGTTATAGCTCAGTTGGTTAGAGCGCAACACTGATAATGTTGAGGTCCCAAGTTCAAATCTTGGTAACCGCATTCCTTATTTCTTAGGAGGCTCTTACGCGATGTGGGCTCTTTTTTTTCTTTTTTCTTTTTTTGATCCATGTAGTGGCCTTGAGCTCGAAGTGCCAGAGGCCTTTCATCACGTATCGGAAGATGCCTATGAGGATCATTGCTGGTATACCTATGAAGATTCTAAAGGTAATGAACTCATCATCGAGATCGAAGAAAATGAGTATCAAAAGTCTCATTCTGAACATTTTCATCATACTCTAACCAAGGGGACGGATGAAAAAGAGCAGATGATTTATAAGAGCTTAGAATTCAAAAGTTTTTTTCTAGGCCCCTTGGAAATATCAAAGTGTCAGATCCGGATTTTGGCTATAGCTGAAACGTATCGGCAGCCGCTTTGTCTTTGTGACTATCTCTTTGTGAAAGATCACTACAGCTACACGATTAGTCTTATAAAAGAAGATGATGGAGTGGATAGTGATGTTTTAATGTGGCCTCTTCTGGAATCTATCTCCTTCAAAAATCCTTGCCCCAAAACAGAAAGCTCTTCAGAATAAGCTTCTTTTGAACACTGAATTGAACTTGAGGAGATTTGCATGAAAACACTAATGCTAGCGCTACTTACTTGTTTTGGAATAACACTTTTTGGATCGGATGCATCGCTTTTCCGGGATGAAGACACTGGTTTTGTCATGCAAATTCCAGCTGAAATGAAACGAACATGGAATCTTAGCCATTCTGAAAATGGGATGGAGTTGATTGTCTTTCAAAGTGAGGATGATGAAGAAAGATTCTTCGTAATCGCTCTTGGAAAAATCCCTCTCACGGATTTTTTAGGTCAGGGATCGGAAGGTCTTTATCCCATGGTTTTTGAGCAAGTACAAGAGATGATCTGTGATTTGCAGGAGGATGAGGGCGCTTTTTCTTTAGAAATTCTACCTTCTCTCGCGGATACAGAGTATGGCGCAACTAGAATGCGTATTTGTATCCAAGATGAGGAAGAAGAAGAAGAGGGAATGGCTATTGATGTTCATACCTTCCTTGTTGATACCTATTCCATCCTCGTGGCAACAGGAGTATATTCTTGTGAAGAAAGAGATCTGGATCAATTTACCTTCGATGTATTAAGTTCTGTCCGCTTTATCGATGAGGAGCAAGAATGAAAAAACTCATCTGCTTAATAGTTTTCGCAGCTCAACTAGCTTTTGGCTACTATCCACACGCCTCTGTTGGTGGATCTGAAATCATCGGTGATTTGCAAGAAGGACTTTTGATCCCTATGCCAGATTTTGTTTTTGATGGGACGAAAACCGATAAGGGAAGTCCATGTCTCCGCTACCGCAGCAGGCTTTTTCCTCAAGCAGAATTTGTTTTTGTCCGCGATGTCTTTGACTACTCTTTCTATTTAGAAGACTATGCCGCCTGGTTCACACAGGCCGATGCTCATTATTACCCCATTCAAGACTCGAGTTTATTTTATGGCGGAGCAGATGGATGCACACCGATGCTGATGCAATGGTGGGAGAACTACGATAGCTATTATTTTCAGCTCTACTTTGGAAGAGGCTTTGAGGGATTTTGCTGTTTTGTTTATCTGCCAAAACTATGCTTTGACGGAGAGCTTTCCTACTGGCTTAATCTCTTCGAGACTTTGCCGAGCCAAATCCAAATGGTTAATTACTAACATCGCTAACAGCAGCGGTGGTTTTGGTTTTGATGTAGCCTTGTTTGAGCTCGGAGCGGTAGACGATCCAAAGGCCGATCGAGACAATGCTAGTTGATAGGAAAATCTGCCAAGAGAGGGACTCGCCTAGGAATAGCCAGCCGGAGAGGGAGGCGAAGATGGGGCTGAGAAGTCCCATGAAAGAGAGGAAAGTTGCTGTGAAGCGCTTTAACATCATCCCGTAGAGGTTATAGCAAAAGATGTTGTAAAGGACAGTCATGCCAAGTGTACCCATAGCAAATGGCATTAGTTTCCCTGCTGCGATGGGAACGGGGCTCCAGGTGTCGAAGAAGAATGAGCTGGCGAGAGCCATAGCTCCACCGATTAACATGCTACTTCCGTTGGCCATAACGGGGGAGACGTCGTTGTCTTTCACTACAAGTCGTAAAATCACCCATCCATAGACAGAGAAGAGGGCTGCTCCCATAATCGCGAGAGTGGGCCAGGAAAAGAAACTAAAAGCGCTTAAGAGATCCTCTGATCCAGTCTGTGTCATAAATACGGGGATCATCCCAAGAAATCCGATCGTCATCCCAATCCATTTGCCGCGGGTCATTTTCTCTTTGAAGTGGATATAGGAGAAAAGAGCGGAGAAAAAGGGCGAGAGGCTATAGATAAAACAGGTTTTGGCAGAGGAGAGATACTGCAGTCCCCAGAACTCTAAGATGTTGGTGAGGAAGATGCTGAAAAGGGCCAGGAATCCAATGGAGATCCACTGTTTTTTATTTAAGCGAAATGAAGAGCGTTTGCGTATGAGGAGATATCCTACCATGAGTGCCCCTGCGAGCAACATGCGGGATCCGGTCAAAAACATGGGAGTGGAAAACTCCAGCATTCCTTTGCCGAAGGCAAAAACGCTGGACCACGTAGCGTAGAGTAAAACAACAAGCCAAGTCATCCACACCATTATACGCGAGTATGCTGTAAAGGGCAATTTGAATTGACATTAGAGAGGTTGTGGATGTATATAAAAACTTTATTATGACACAAAAAACTCCTAAAGTTGTGGCAGTTACAGGAGGCGTCGGCCAGATTGCCTATAGCGCACTTTTTCGAATCGCCAGTGGGGAAATGCTGGGGGATAACCAGCCCATCTCCCTTCGTATCTTGGAGGTGCCCGAGGCCTTAGAAGCGCTAAAAGGTGTGGTGATGGAGCTTGAAGACTGTGCTTTTCCGCTTCTTATTGACGTGCAAGTGGGAGATGATCCAAGAAAAATATTTGCAGGTGTAGAAATTGCTCTTTTGATCGGGGCCAAGCCGCGCGGACCTGGGATGGAGCGAAACGATCTTTTAAGAGAAAATGCCAAAATTTTTGTGGAGCAAGGAAAAGCGCTAAATGAAGTGGCAGATCCCAATGCTGTCGTTCTTGTTGCTGGCAATCCATGTAATACAAATGCGCTGATTGTGGCATCAAATGCTCCCAAAATTCGCAAAATTTTTGCTATGACAAGACTCGATGAAAGTCGGGCTAAAGCGCAACTGGCAAAAAAAGCTGGATGCAAAGTAGCAGATGTGGAGCGCGTTGCGATTTGGGGCAACCACTCAGCTACTCAAGTGCCCGATTTTACTCACGCTACAATCGCTGGCAAACCAGCAGAAGAGGTTATTACAGATCGGAGATGGCTAGAAACGACTTTTTTTGAGACTGTGCAGAAGAGGGGAGCGGAAGTAATTTCTGCTAGAGGAAAGTCTTCAGCAGCATCAGCTGCAAATGCGGCCATTGGTTCGATCCAGTCTCTCTTAAGGCCAACGAAGGAAGGGGAGTGGTTCTCTATCTCTCTATTGTCTAATGGCAACCCTTATGGCATCGAAGATGATCTGATTTTTTCTTTTCCTTGCAGATCAACGGGCGAGGGCAATATAGAAATTATCCCAGATCTGGCTTTAGATCCCTTTATCAAAGAGAAGATCTCTGCTACAGAAAAAGAGCTCATCGAAGAGCGTCCCAAGAAT
>Ga0114919_10000443_pt1 | contig 32002 bp, 19 predicted proteins | sample BlataG_FD_88682 | JGI IMG/M metagenome (GOLD analysis project Ga0114919, IMG submission 88682) | Deep subsurface microbial communities from Black Sea to uncover new lineages of life (NeLLi) - Black_00105 metaG | ecosystem: Environmental > Aquatic > Marine > Oceanic > Sediment | place: Atlantic... | reverse complement strand
CACCAGTGAATCCATTTATTCAAACCTGTTAGAAGAATCTGTGCCATTTTCCTGTTCAATCCGTGCAAAACGTGCGCACTTTTGTCAATTTTTGCGCATTTGGTGCGAAAACTTGCACGTTTGGTGCGAAAATCTTGCCTATTATGGAACAAATCAGCATCACCGAGCGGTGTCCATCACAGCTTTTTTTACGATGGAAAATCATTTTTTTGTAACAAAATGCAATTCTCAAGCGTCTGAACATACCGGACTATTAGTACATAAGTGCATAAGTTACAAGCGTATAAGATATTTGTGCTCGTATGCACTTTGTAGTGATGTAAGTTCCATATTTATATACGGTTACGGTTCTGTAAAATATTGGATTTTGAACGTGAAAGGCTGCAATGACCTCTCAAAGAAAGAAAAAAATAGGCCAGTTGCTTTGTGAAAAATCGTATTTAGACGAGTCTCAGCTCAACTTTGCACTCGCAGAGCAGAATATTGAGCATCGTCGGTTAGGCCAAATCTTGTTGGAGCTTGACTATGTAACGCAAGCTCAGTTAAATGAAGCACTTGCGCTTCAGGTAGGCATAGAAAGGATAGGGCTGGATGATGTTTCGATAGACGCTGAAATCATTGGCCTTGTGCCCGCTGAGCTGGTCAGCAAATACGATATTCTGCCGTTACGGTATGAGGAAAGACTAACAGCAGAGAATACCGAGAACGCAGAGAATAATCAGTTATCAACGGCCAATAGTCAATTATTGGCTGTGGCTATGACGGACCCGTTCCAGCCGCAGGTTATTGAGGATTTACGGCTGGTAACCGGGTACCCGATACGGCGTTATTATGCCGACCCGGTGGAGATGGAAAACGCAATACCGAAATTCTACGGCAGCAACGTGGCGAGGATGTTAGATAACCTTGCGCCGGCTGAACAGAGGGCAGAGGCCGAGCTGGATAACGGCGATTACTCGCCTGCGAAACTACATGAGTTAGCGAGGCAGCCGTCTTTAGTTAATCTCGTGAACTTGATAATATTAGAGGCGATTGAGGCCCGTGCAAGCGATATACACATCGAGCCATTCGAGCGTCAGGTAACAATAAGGTACAGAATTGATGGCATGCTTGTGGAAAAGACGCCGTCGTCGAAACGTCTGCAGGCGGCGATTATTTCGCGAATTAAGATTATGGCGAATATGAATATTGCTGAGCGTTTTGTGCCGCAGGATGGACACATTGAATTTGCGGGCAAAAACGGCAGGGTGGACATGCGTGTTTCGAGCGTGCCGACTGTATTCGGCGAATCTATCGAGCTGCGAATTCTGGACAGGTCGGCATCGTTGATGGACCTTAGTGATTTGGGGATGAACGATGAGTGCCTCAAGGGATTTAATCAGTGTCTGCATAAGAATCACGGGATGGTACTTGTTACCGGCCCGACCGGCTGCGGAAAAACGACGACACTTTATGCGGCGTTAAATAAGATATATACGCCGGCTGTGAAGATGATAACGATAGAGGACCCCGTCGAATATCAGCTTGAAGGTGTTATCCAGATGCCGGTTAATCCGAAGAGAGGGCTGACTTTTGCGACGGGCCTGCGGCACATAGTCCGGCAGGACCCGGATATTATAATGGTGGGGGAGATTCGAGACAGAGAGACCGCTGATATAGCAATTCGAGCGGCGTTGACCGGCCATCTTGTTTTCTCAACACTTCACACAAACGATGCTCCGGGTGCGGTTACAAGATTGATTGATATGGGAGTTGAGCCGTTTCTATTAGCAAGCTCGTTGGAGGCGGTGCTGGCTGAAAGACTGGTGCGAAAGATTTGCCTGAACTGCAAACAGCCATACAAACCGGATGAAAATCTTATCAGAAGCTTGAATGGCTCGGTAACGGTTAAACCTAATATGAAGTTATATCACGGCATCGGTTGTAATGAGTGTATGAATACCGGAATGAGAGGAAGAACGGGTATATTTGAGCTGCTTAGGATAACCGATTCGCTGCGGGAATTGATAGCGGCACGCCCGACGACTGAGCAGATTATAAAGGCGGCACCGGCAGAGCATAAAGGGATGCGGCACGACGGCGTTGCCAAGGTATTGAAGGGGATCACTACTGCTGAGGAAGTATTGAGAGTTACGCAGGGTATCGATGAAGAAGGATAGCGGATAGGAAAAGGAAAACTATACGCTAAAAGTATGTGAGGCTAAGTTGTGGGACAGTTTTCTTACAAGGCGGTTGACCAGAGCGGCGGACACGTCACGGGTACGATTGAGGCGGCTGACCGTAGAAGCGTCGTTGGGACCCTGGCTGAGAAGGGGCAGTTCGTAATAGAGCTGGCCGAAGAAGCTCAAGCACCCGGTATCATCGCCGGCAAGAAGGCGGCGCTGGACCTGGGCAAGTTTGTCAGGTTTGGTTCGCGAAGAATTAGCAGCAAAGACATTTTGGCTATGACCAGCCAGTTAAGCGCGGCTTTGCAAGCCGGGCTTCCGCTGCTTAACGCCCTTGAAATTATTGGCGAGCAACAGCGCAAGGCGGTGATGAAAGATATGCTCGGAGAGCTTACAAAGTCGGTAAGTTCCGGGCAGTCGCTTTCGGAAGCGATGGCCAAGTACGAAAGGGTCTTCAGTCCGCTGTATCTTTCGATGGTAAGAGTCGGAGAGACAGGTGGGATTTTAGAGCGGACGACGGCTGAGCTGACGAAGATATTAGACCGGGATGAGAAGATAAAAACGAGCATGAAAAATGCCTCGGCGTATCCTATTTTTGTTTTGAGCATTGGGCTTATCTCGGCGGTAGTGGTAATAACGTGGGTGCTGCCGAGTATATTAGCCACTATAAGCGGGGGCGTTGCGGTACTGCCGTGGCCGACGAGGGTGCTGATGGCATTGAGTGAGTTTATAAAGTCCTACGGATGGCTTGTTGTCGTCTTGATTGCGGCAGGGGTGTATTACCTGAGAAGATGGTCGCAGAGTTCCGGCAGAGTCAAGTGGGATGCTTTTAAGCTGAAGATACCAGGCCTGGGTTCTGTCCTGCGGACAATAGCGGTGGGCAGGTTTGCAAGAACCCTTGGAGCGCTGACAAAAGGAGGCGTTACGATTCTGGAGTCGCTCAGCGTTGTTCGTGACACGCTTGGTAATGAATTGTTGGGCAGAGACATTGATGAAGTAGCCGAAAAGGTCAAGACAGGTTCTTCGCTGGCCGGCCCTTTAGAGGCATCAGGACATTTCCCACTTTTGCTTGTGCAAATCACATCGATTGGCGAGCAGACAGGAAAGCTTGACGAGCTATTGCTCAATGCGGCTGATACCTTCGATGCCGAGGCGGACTCGGCGATAGCCAGGTTTATAGCAATTTTCCCGGCGATTTTGATACTTCTGCTGGCTCTGGTGATAGGTTTTATAATAGCGGCGACGCTGCTGCCAATAGTTATGATGAGCCTTGGTGGTTTTGGTTTATAGCTCATAGTTTGTAGTTATAGAAATGCAAAACTTAAAATTCAAAAGTCAAAATTATTTTTGGAAGGATACCCAAATGAAGCGGCTGAAGCGGAAAGAGAAGGCGTTTACGATTGTGGAATTGCTGGTAGTAATTTTGATTATATCGATGCTCGCTACATTTGTTGCGCCGAGGATGTTCAGGGGGCTTGGTAAGGCCAAGCGGGACATAGCAAAGGCCAAGATGGCAATTATCGAAAATGCAATCGGCAGATTTTATCTTGACTGCGGGCGATACCCGTATGAATCGGAGACGCTTGAGGAGTTACTTGTTCCACCTTCGGACCTTGAGGAGAAGTGGAATGGGCCTTATCTGAAGCGAAGTGAACTGCTTGACCCATGGGACGAACCCTACGTCTATATTGAGGAAGGCGAAATTAATCCGGGTAGTTTTGATTTAATTAGCTTTGGAGCAGACCGGATGGAGGGCGGCGAAGACGACGATGAAGATATATACAATGATTAGAGAGGTACATAGTTCATAGTTCGTAGTGCTGAGTTATAGAAATGAAAAGGCAAAAGCAAGATACGAGATGTGGCTTTACTATTCCAGAGGTGCTGGTGGTAGTGGTTATCATTGCGCTTGTTGCCAGCGTTGGCGGGGGGTTTTATATGGGGACATACAAGCATATGTTAACCAAAAAATCGGCACGGTACTTTCTGCTGGCGGCTAAATACGCGAGGATAATGGCGATTGAGCGGCAAAGCCCGTGCAGGATAGAATTGGACGCTGACAATGGCGGATTCTGGCTGGTTATCGACGAGTTAGATGAAGAAACAGGGCGAACCGAGCAGGTATTAGTGCGGGATTTATACTTCAAGCCGGTGGAATTTGAGGGTGATGTTAAATTCGAAGATATTCAGATAGTGCCTGTCAGCCTGGAGCAGATGACTGATAGCGATGATGAGACAACGATAATTTTTTCGCCGAACGGCACCGCGCCGTTAGCGGTAATACAGATTGGCGACGGCAAGAACCACTATACGGTGAGTATCTGTGCTGCGACCGGCAAGGCAACGATGCACTTCGGCACGGCTGAAGAGGTGGAAATCAGCACCGTTGATTTGGACGAAGAATGAGTAGAAAGTAAGAAGGCAAAAGTAAAAAGTTGGCCACGAAGACACAAAGGCACAAAGAAATAAAAAAGTGAAAAAGATGCGGTCAAAAAGAAATAAAAAAGCGTTTACTCTGGTCGAGGTAATCCTTGCGACCACTATCCTCTGCGGAGCTGTTCTGACGTTAGGAGCAATCAGTACACGGTCCCTGACAGAGACAAGGCTTAACAGACAATATGAAATGGCAGCGGGGTTGGTCGAGAAGCAGCTTACCTTGATTGATTATATGGGCATCGAAGAGTTTATGGAGTTGGGCTGGATGGAAGGGGAGTTTGAGGAATTTGGGCAGGGATATTACTGGGAAGTTGTTACTGAGTACGAGGAGATTGATAATCTTTATCTGGTAAATATAACTGTCAGCTGGGTCGAGCACAACCGCCCTTATAGCGTTTCGGTCGATACGAAACTCAACGGGACGGGTATGTTTGTTGAGACGGAGTGATTGAAGCACGATGTATTTGAGAAACAGCGGGTTTACATTGGTGGAAGTATTGGTGGCCTCGATGTTGGGCACATTTGTTGCGTTGGTGACTGTCGGTACGTTCAAGGCCTTCTCGGCCAGTGCTGAGATGGTTGAGAGCAATATCGACGCCGCCGGCGAGGTCAGGTTCGCATCGAAGCTAATCGCCACCGACCTTGTGAATCTGTATCGCGACAGCAGTTCAGAATACACCAAACTGGTTGGGACAATTGAGGAAACAGAAGTGGGCGAGCTTAGCTGTTTGACTTTTTATACTGCGGGCAGGGCAAAGGCCAGAATTGACCAGCCGGAAGGCGATGTATATGAAGTGGAGTATTACCTGCTGAAGGATGAGGAGCAGTCGGCTCTTTTCAGGCGATTGTGGCCGAATCCGAATGAAGAGGCTGAGCCCGGCGGGATATTGACCGTAATTGCCGAGGATATCGACGTTTTTGAGGTCAGATATTTTGACGGTGAGGAATGGCAGATTGAATGGCCGGAGGAGATGGAATCTGTTCCTGAGCTGGTGGAGGTTACTATAGCGGCGGAGCAGGTCCGAGGAGATGCGGCTGTAGAGTCTTTTATCGTGAACTTCACCAGGTCCGTAGGGACGATGGTCAGCGCCTTCGAGGAAGGTGGGGAGTAAGAGACGCAGAGATTTGAAAATTAAGAATTAAAAAGTGGAAAAGAATGGGTATTGACAGAGACAAAAAGGGTCTTGCTCTTGTAACGGTGCTCTGGGTGGTGGCGTTGCTTACGGTGATTGTTGCGGCCGTTGGGCGCAGCAGCCGGCTCGATACGAAAGTCTGCGCTGCGAGAACGGAGGTGCTTCGCTGCAGGTGGGCCTGTCGGGCAGGGTTAGAGACAGCTATTGCGGTGCTGAACGAGGACCTCAGAGAAAGCGACTGTCTGGCGGATTTGTGGAGTGAGAATGACGAGGATTTTAATGATATTGAGTTAGAGCGGTGCTGGTTTAACGTCAGGGTCGTTGATGAGGCGAGCAAACTGAATGTAAATACCGCTACGAAAGAGCAGCTTCTGGAGCTGCTGTATATGACTGATGAGATTGCAGATGCGATAATCGACTGGCGGGATAACGATGATACGCCGGGCGAGGGAGGTGTTGAAGGGGGCTATTATGAGAATCTGCCGTTTGGGTATGCGATTCGGAATGGGCCTTTCAGGACAATTCGTGAGCTGCTGCTGGTTAAGGATGTTACGACGGAGCTGTTGTATGGAGAGGATACGAACTTCAACGGAGAACTGGACTACAATGAGAGAGACGGTGACGAAAGTCCACCTTACGATGACAGAGATGATGAGCTGGACCAGGGATGGATTGCGTACCTGACTTGCTATTCGGCAGACAAGAACCTCGATGCCGGCGGGAACACCAGGATTAACATCAACGAAGCTGCTGAGCGGCAATTGGAACAGTCTTTGGGGATAAAGAGGTCATACGCAAAATGGATTGTGGAGAATCGCGGGAACAACAACTACAACAGTATCGCCGACCTGGTGAACAATAACAGCCCGTCACAACCCCAGGGAAGCTCAAGAAGGGATTCGGACGAGCCGGAGCCCCTGGATTTGCAAACATTTTCCCAGATAGCTGACAAAATAACGGTAAGTAACGATAAAGAAATACCGGGAAGAGTCAATATCAACACGGCACCGAGGTTCGTACTGGCAGCTTTGCTGGGTGGTGGAGATGAAGGTGAGCTGCTTGCCGATGAGATAATCACTTATAGAGAGACTTTGCTGGAGGGGATGCAGAGCATTGGAGAGGTGATGAGTGCAGGGTCGATGACCGTTGATACCTTCAAGAAAATTGCGGACTACATAACCACGCGTTCGGATGTTTTTACGGTTCGCTGTTTTGCGACGGCTGACAGAGGCGGCCTCAGCGGGGCGACGTTGCAGACAGAGGTGGTGGTGGACAGGAGTTCGACGCCTTACAAGACACTTTACTGGTATCAAGGGGCACGTAATTGACTATTGATTATTGAGTAAAGGGAACTGATTGAACGATATGAGCAATAACAGAACAAGTGAGGTAACAGGGCCGACTGTGATTGCGATAGCACAGGAGGAGAATAGTCTCCGAGCCGTTTGTCTTCGAAAGCAGGGCGGCGTATTGCAGGTTCTCTGGACAAGGAGCAGCGAAGCGGGCCAGACTGACCTGGGCACTTTTGCAGCCGAGTGTGGCTTGTCCGCCGGGCGAACGGGACAGATAGAGCCCGGTGGTGGCACGATGGCAGTAGTCGGCTTTAACTCGGCAGGCGTGACTTTTTACCGGATACTTGTGCCTGCGGTGAAAGAGGAAGAAATTGCGCAAATGGTGAAACTGCAGATTGAAGCTCGGCTGCCATTGCCGGCTGAGCAGATAGAGCTGGCCTGGCGAGCGGGCCCCGTTAGAAGTGGGTCGCCAAGTCGGACTGGCTCAGCTTCGGCCCAGACTTCTAACGGGGCGGGCAGGGTGCAGGATGGCCGGGTGGCCGTTACCATAGCGGCGGCAAGAAGAGAGCAGATAAGTAAGTTTGTGGAGGATGTTCGCGTTTTTGAGCCGGCAAAAATACTATTAGACTGCGAGGGGATAGTAGAGGCGTGGAGGGAGTTCTTTGCCGGAGACGAGGGGTCCCGGCGTGACGGGATTGTTGTAAGCATCGGGTCACGAAATACGCAGGTTTGCCTGGTTGAGTTCGGACGATTGAGCAATGCTGTCGTCATAGACACCGGTATGGAGGATTTTTCAGCAGGGCAGTGGTTAGGGAGCCAGACGGAAACTGCTGAGAGGTTTGCCCAGGATATGAGAAGTGTATTGGAATTGTTTGGTTACGCCGAGCCGGGTGAACTGCCGGTTTTTGTACTGTCGGACGGCGGCAGTGTGATAGAAGGAATAGCTTCCTGTCTCGAGTCGGCGGGGTTAAATGTGCGGGTGGTTGTGCCGGTGCCCCCGCTTTATGCGGGAGTAAGAGAGAAGACGGAACTCAGCGCTGATGATATCTACGAATATCGTGTGCCGATAGGTCTTGGGCTGATGGCGCTTGAAGCGGGTGCAGAGGAGCTCAATATTTTCGAGCGTTTGTATAACCCGGCCGGGGAGAAGGAAAAGAAGCACCGGTTGTATTCCCCGAAAGTGGCCGGTGCGATTGCAGCGGTAATGCTGGTCGCGGTGGTTATTGTGTCTTATGCGGTTGATGTGGCCAGCCCGAATGCAATCGAAAAACGCTTCCGAGCTGCTGCTTCTGATGCAGATATGAATCTGCTTATGGAGCGGCAAAAGCTAATCAAAACAATTGCACCACGCAGACCCGACCTGCTGCAGCTGTTAAACGAAATAAATGTAACCGACGCCGCAGGGATAATGCTGGACAGTCTTGATTTCAAAAAAGGTCGGCCGATAAGCATGAGCGGACAGGCACCGAATGCTGAGCAGCTTTACAAATTCCAAAGGGCTCTTCTGGCAAAAAAGGGTATAACGGAGGTGAAGATACAAAATACGGCGTCCGTGAAAGCAGGTGCAAGCCCGTCCCCGCGAGGGCAGGGGGGACCAGGAGGCGGGAGGATTAAATTTACTATAACTTTTCATTATAAGAATTTTACGAGATAGAGAGCTGGAATACAAAAATGAAGATTAGAGAAAGTATGATAGGTCGGTTAAGCGAAAAAGAACAACGGACGGTGAAGATTGGTGCTGTCTGTGCGGCGGCCATCCTGGTCTTTGTCATTTCAACAAAGTGGTTTGGACACTGGGGCCAAGTGAGAAAATTGCTTGCTGCAGAAAGGAGTAAGCTCGAGACAATCAGTCCGGACGAGGCCAAGCAAAGGGGTCTGTTGTCGGTTGTGCCTGTGTTGGAGATTCCCCAGATCGAGGAGAAGCAAAAATTTCTGTTTAGAGATAAGTTTGACGAGCAGTTAAAGAAGGCGGGGATAAGAAGCGAGCCGCTAGAGTTTCTTTCTACCGGAAAATCACAACAGGGCGGCTATAGGTTGTTGCGTCTGAAATGCAGCGGCAAATGCAGGTTCGGGCAGATTCTCGATTTGCTGGCCAGTCTGAAGGAAAATCCTTATCTGGTGGGCATCGAGGAGATGCGGATGAAATGCGACACAAAGAACCGGCAGGAAATTCAGTTGGATTTGACGGTATCAACATTCGTCAAGTAAGTGAGGTAATTTATGAAACTTGATTATCTAAAAGACAGGAAAGAAGTGGTTTCGATTGTTCTGCTTGTGGTTTCGGCATTTTTAGGTGTTTGCATTTTGATTAAGGTGGCAGGCTTTTTCGTATCTTCGGCCAGGGCGGGAAGGCTGGTTAAAGAAGCTGTTGCGCAAAGTAAGCCGGATGCGAAGGAGATGGAAAAGTATTTTGCCGAGTCCAGGGAAATTGCAGATGAATTGAAGAAGAAGAATTTGTTTGCGCCGCTGGCGCCGAAGCAGCAGCCCATAAAGCAGGTATTAGGCATATTGGGTGACGAGGTACTGATAGGGGGCAAATGGTACAAATTCGGTGATATGGTGGGAGATGCGAAAATTGTGGCAATCGAACCGGCGCAAATAAGGATAGAATGGGACGGCCGAGAAATAGTGCTGGCGCCGATTGATGCGGTGACTGCTTCGCCTCCACGTAAGCCGGGGCAGGTGCAAGTAAAAGCGGATGAAGGTGAGCGGCGACCAGAGGTGGATAGACGTGCCGCGATGGGTCAATTTGGGCCCGGAGGAATGCCCGGGCGGGGAGGTACGGGATTTTTCAATCTCTCTCCGGAACAGAGAGCCGGATTAAGGGAAAGATTTGAGAGTATGTCTGAAGAAGAAAGAGCAAGGATTAGAGACGCAATGCGTGCAAGATTCGGTGGCGACCAACAAGGAGGTGGCGGCCCACGAGGAGGCGGCGGCCGACGACCTGGTGGCGGCCGGTGATAAAATGATTAATTTAAAGTGAGGTGAATAAAATGAAACAGTCAAGATTAATAGTGTTAGCAGTAATTGGTATTGTGGTGGCTCTTATTATCTGGCGGATTGGCTTTTACAGTTCCCGGGCCGAGCCGGTAGAAAGCGATGTTGGCCCTGCTTCGGCAGGTCTGATAAGCGATGAGCCCGAGGTGAGCGGCGAGGTTCAGAAGCCGGGTGACGCAAATGAGTCTGAAGTGGCGTTTGATATTTTTGATATGGCGTTTGAAGTTAATGAGCTTGGAAGATTAATTGATGTCAATGGGCCGAACGAGCCCTTTGAGAAAAAGGAGCCGTTTGAGCCCTTCGCTTCGCTCGAGGGTAAACTCCGAGGGCCCTTGGATGAGGGCAGAGGGGGCTTTGGGTCGAGGGAGTCGAGGGGCGGCTTTGGGTCGAGGAGAGGCTTTGAGCCGAGGGATTCCAATGACCCGAATGCGAGGTGGGAGGCCTTAAATCTCAAAGATGTGCAGATGAAAGACATTATTGCGAAACTTGCCGAGTGGACAGGCAAGGTGATTATTCCAACCGATGAAGTAATGCAGCAGAGAGTAACCGTGTATTCGTCGGGAAGGTTGGAGAGGGACAAGGCGCTTTTGATGATTTACGCTGCGTTGCGTGCAAAAGGTTTTGTTGCCGAACACACCGACGATATGATTTATATAAAGCCGATGGACGAGGCCAGAGTTGGCTCGGTTCCTACGATAGAGGCTGAGCAGCCTCTTGCCGGCATTGAAAACAGAAATCAGGTGGTTCAAAAATTCTTTAAGCTGTCAAGTTACAGTCCCGGGCAGATGGGCAATATTATTCTGCCTTTGATTAGCGAGTTCGGCTATGTGAGCGCTGACGAGAACACCGGCACTCTGTTAGTGATTGATACGGTTGAGAATCTGATGCGAATCGAAAGGATTATCTCGCAGTTTGACGTGCCCGGATATGAGCAGGCCGTGACGGGAATATTTGAAGTTCAACACGGCGACCCTTCAGAGATTTGTCAGGTGTTGGAGATGCTGTTAACCGACGAGCGTGGCAGGAGTGTGGGGGGCGGCGTCTTCCGGGGCGGTCCCTCGTCTCAGTTCAGGCCCAGTTTTGGTCCGGGCGGTATGCGCTCGTTTTTTGGCGGCGGGCAACCAGGCGGCACAAGTGGCAGCCGGGGAGCAGGCGGTGGCCGGGGGTCCGGCGGTGGTTCTTCGTCAGGCGGTAGGCTGTCGTCCGGCGGTAGGTCCTCGTCCGGCGGTAGGTCCTCATCCGGCAACGGGTCATCGTCCAGTAGCAGTGCCCCATCCAAGGGGCTCTCCTCTTCGTCAAAGCCTATTCCCCAGAAGAGCGACAAGAGTACCTCGTTACAGAAAAGCAGCAAGACCATGACGGCAGCGACATCCATTCTGTTGGGTGCGAGCCAGACGCCGGTCGTGCTTATCCCCGTGCCGAGGCGTAAATGGATTATTGCAAGGGCATCTGCTGAAGATATGAAGCGAATAGGCGAGTGGATTGAGAAGCTTGACAGGGAAGAGCCGGTTTCGGCGGAATACGAAACAATTCAAATCACATACGCCGATGTCAGCGAGGTGGCCGAGCGTCTTAACGAGGCGTTGCAGGATATGCCGGGGACGGAATTGAAGGCGAGCGTTCTTATTCAGCCCTTGACCCAGGCAAGACAAATTATGGTCTTCGGCAGGGCGGAAATGCGCGAAATGGTTAAGAAACTTATCGAAGAGATAGATATTTCTACGGACCTGCTCGAGACGGAACATTTCAAATTAAAATATGCCGACCCGGACCAAATCAAGGAAAGCTTAGAGGAGCTTTACAGCGAGAGCAGCCTTGGCAGCAGCTCCTATAGCAAGTCTTTTACTCGTTACAGTTCCAGTCGCAGTAGTTTAAGTCCAATCGATACGGTGAAGGTGATAGCATATCCTTCACTGAAGCAGATAACGGTGATTGCCTCGGCGGAGAATATTGAAAAAATCAGGGCGCAGATAGCGGAATGGGATGTTCCGCTCGATATAGAAGAAGTCAAGCCCAGAATAATTGAGCTGCGCAATTCCGACCCGGTACAGATGGCTGAACTTTTGAGGTCACTTTTTAGCGAAGAAACAACCACAAGCAGCAGAGGAAGGTCGTTTTTTGACTTATATTTTGGCGGGGGGGTGGAGAAGTCGAAAATTGTGGGGCCCCTCTACGGCCAATTGACCTTTGAAGAGGTTCCGGGGACAAAGAAGATAATCGTAATAAGCAAGATTCCCGAGGCGTATGAGGTTATTGAAGAGTTGGTGCGCGAGCTTGACAGAGAGGAGATGGCCGAGATTCCCAAAGTCATAACGCTCAACTACGCAGACCCGGAAGACCTGGCTGCGCGTCTAAATGCGATGTTCAACGAGCCGGGCACCACCGCCACGATTAGCTTTGCTGAACAGGGTCTCAGCGAGTACTCACCGGGAGAAGAAACAGAAGAAGGTGGCTCTGACCAGCAACAAGGAGGCACCGCCACAGGTGAATACAGGCCCTGGTGGAACACGGGGCGCACCAGCCTGGATGAGGAGCCGATAAGCAACGTCATAGGCAGGATTCGCTTTATTCCCGACCCTCGCACCAAATCGATTCTCGTTCTTGCTCCGCCGGAGTTTATGGAAAATATAGAACAAATGATTAGCGACCTCGACATACCCGGCAAGCAGGTGATGGTAAAGGCAATAATTGTGGAAGTTGACCACAGTGATGTGACTTCTCTTGGTGTGCAACTTGCGACGAACCCGGGTGCGTTTGGAACCTTAGAGGAAAATGCAATCATGGCCCTCAGCCAGCTTACCCATCTGGCAACGCACGGTTCGATAACGCCTGCTACAGGTACAGCACTTGGTTTTACGGGAACCGGGACAGTGCTCGGCGTAGGAACAGATGTTTATGCCCTGATTGATTTTTTAGTCAAGAAAACAGACGCGAAGATTCTTAATCAACAGAGCTTGTGGACGCAAGACAACGAAGAAGCGAGGTTTTTCAAGGGTAAGGTAGTTCCATTCCAGGCGGAGATGGGAGTGACACAGCAAACAACGACGCAGACGTATGACTTCGTGCCGGTAGGTATGACGCTGCAGGTCCGGCCAAGTATTACGCCCGAAAATAAGGTGGATATGATTATAAGTGTGAATATCGAGCAGCTTACTGCGGAGCTTGTAAATTCCCAGCCGGTGAGGAGCAAGATGGAGTCGGAAACCAATATGATAGTGGAGGACGGCCAGACAACTATGTTAGGCGGCATACTCTTCCAGGAAGACAGTGTCATCGAACGAAAGATTCCGCTGTTCGGGGATATACCTCTGGTGGGCGGCCTGTTCCGCCATAACGAAGCTATACAATCCAACAATGAAATGCTTATATTTATTACACCGTATGTAATAGATGAGCCCGGAGAGATGCTTGCTGAAACAATAGAGGAGATAGAACGTCCAAAGGAAAAACTGGAAGACATACAAGAACAATTACAAGCCACCTTCGAAGGTTGAGTAGAAATGTGTGTTTGCGTTGTTATCTGTATGTGATGTGAGCAGGTGTGTAATCAACTAATGCTCAGAGTGGGAATTAGTTGAAATGTAACTTTTTAACTTTTTTTGGAGGCTAATATTATGAAGAGGTACCTAATTCCAATCGTCGCCGTCGTTGTGGTTCTGGCGGTGGCCTGGGCCGCATTTGGGCAGCCCGAAGAAGGCAGGGAAGGTAGGCGCCCGGGTGGAGGCCGAGGAGGTAGGCCCCCAGGCGAAGGCCGGGCGAGACCGACTGATGAAGAAAGAGCCACAATGAGAGAAAGATTTGCCGGAGCGCGCCAAGAGCAACTGAAAGCGATTGAAGCGATTGAAGAACAAGTTGCGAAACTGAAAGCAGGCTTACAAGCAGACACAGGGGCCGCAGGCCGAGGGGGATTCCAAGACCTCTCTGATGAAGAAAGGACCGAATTAAGAGAAAGATTTACGAAAGCGCGTGAAGAACAACAGAAAGCGATTGAAGCGATTGAAGCGCAAATTGCAAAACTGAAAGACCCAAGACAAGTGCGAGCAAAATATGAAGAATCCATCGGCGAGCTGAGGGCGATTCTTGGGCTGGCGGAAAAAGAGAATGCCAAGCAGACAGCCAAACGTCTCGAGCAGCTAATCGCCAGGCGGCAGAAGGAATTTGAAGGCAGCTTGCAGGGACCGGAGCAAAGGCCCCAACGATTCCAGAGACCAAGAGGCGAAGAGCCAGGCAGAGGTGGCGAAAGGCCGATGCCCGGCCGTGGAGGCCCGCAGGGCTTTCGCGATCTCTCTCCGGAAGAAGGAGCCAAATTCAGAGAGAGATTTGAGAATATGTCTGATGAAGAAAGGGAAAAGTTTAGAGCCGAAATGCGCCAAAGATGGGAAAATATGTCTGAGGAAGAAAGAGAAGAGCTTCGGTCGAGAATGCGTCAAAGAGGCGGTGGCTCCGGCGGTGGCTTCGGCGGCGGCTCCGGCGGAAGACAGCGACCAAATGATTAAAGCGAGCTGAATAAACTGAAACGGCCAAAAAGAAGGTGACAGAAAACCTCGTAGAGACAATAAATCGGCTGTTCGGTTTAGTGTTACGGTTTATCCGAGGTTCAGCTACAAAGGTTTGAGGCGTTCAAGGACATATTCACAGACAGGTTAATCCGACATTATGTGTCGGCTTGACGGGTTGTTCAACATATAGGGCGAGAAAGGGCTGGTAGCGACATACTGTCAGCCCTTGTTTTTTACTTTGACGTATGGCAGGGAGCCGATTTCGCAACAAGTCTCAAAATGATGGGAACACAGAAGTTTTGTTGCGGCTGACGATTAGGGGTAAAATACAGCGGCGGGAGTTTTTTCGGGCACATCCAAGATAAGGTGAAGATGTCAGCGAACAGATTTTTAGGGTAGAAAAAAATACGTTGCTTAATTGGGCATAACATTGTATAAAGGCGATTTGTGATGCGTTCCGATAATGATAAACCACGGGTGAAACCCGGGGCTAAATAAATACGATTCGTTGTCGGAGGCCTTCGAATTTAAGTTATTTGTGGTTCTTATTTTAGGAAGTGCAGAAGCTATGAAGCGCAAAATGGTTACAATTGACGGTAATACAGCGGCGTCGTATGTTGCCCACGCTACGAACGAAGTGATTGCAATATATCCGATTACTCCGAGTTCATCTATGGGGGAGATTGCAGATGCCAAATCGGCCAAGGGTGAGCCTAATATCTGGGGGACGGTGCCCTCAGTTACAGAGATGCAGTCGGAAGGCGGGGCATCCGGGGCCATACACGGTGCACTGGCGACCGGTGCCTTGGCGACGACTTTTACGGCCTCGCAAGGGCTTTTGCTGATGATTCCCAATATGTATAAGATTGCGGGCGAACTCTTGCCGACGGTTTTTCACGTTTCGGCTCGGTCATTGGCCTGCCAGGCACTTTCAATCTTCGGCGACCATTCGGACGTGATGGCCTGTCGCCAGATAGGTTTTGCTCTTATTTGCTCGTGTAACATCCAGGAAGTTTCAGATTTTGCACTTATTGCCCAACAGGCGACGCTGGCCTCGCGAGTGCCATTCTTACACTTCTTTGACGGTTTCAGAACCAGCCACGAGGTCCAAAAGGTCGAGGAGTTAACATTGGATGATATGCGTGCGATGATTGATGATGAACTTATTGCTCAAAACAAGGCCCGGGCGCTGTCACCGGACAGGCCTATGATTTCCGGCACAGCGCAAAATCCTGATGTTTACTTTCAAGGCAGAGAGACAGTAAATAAGTTTTATCTGGCGGCACCGCAGATTGTTCAGGAGACAATGGATAAATTTGCGAAGCTGGTTGGGCGTGGTTATCATTTGTTTGACTACGTAGGTGCCGAGGATGCCGAGAAGGTTATCATTATTATGGGTACAGGCGCCGATACCACCCACGAGACGGTAGAGTATCTGGCATCCAAGGGCGGAAAAGTGGGGGTGGTGAAGGTGCGACTTTACAGGCCGTTTAGCACCAAGCACTTTATTGCTGCTTTGCCAAAAAGCGTAAAGAAAATTGCCGTGTTGGACAGAACAAAAGAGCCCGGCTCGCTGGGCGAGCCATTGTACCTGGATGTTCGCACCGCTATTGGCGAGGCGATGGGTGAAGGGGAAGCGCCTTTTGAAAAATATCCTGTGATTGTCGGCGGACGGTACGGGCTGGGGTCGAAGGAGTTTACGCCGGCTATGGTGAAAGCTGTTTTCGATAATCTTGATGCTGCAAAGCCCAAAAATGGCTTTACGGTTGGCATCATCGATGATGTAACGCATACCAGTCTTGAAGTTGATGAGTCTTTTGACATTTCCAGCGAGGGATTTTTCTCTGCGATGTTTTATGGTCTCGGCGCGGACGGGACGGTAGGTGCAAATAGAAACTCCATAAAAATTATCGGTGAGTTAACGGACAATTACGCCCAGGGCTACTTTGTGTATGATTCGAGAAAAGCCGGTGCTATGACCGTATCACACCTTCGATTTGGAAAGCATAGAATTCGAAGGCCTTACCTTGTAAGCAGCGCTGATTTTGTTGCCTGTCATAATCCAAGCTTCCCGGAAAAATACGATATGCTCTCGGCGGCGCGTGAGGGGGCGACATTTTTGCTGACCAGCAGTCACGGCAAGGATGAGGTGTGGGACACTCTGCCGCAGGTGGTGCAGAAGCAGATAATCGAAAAGAAGCTGAAGTTCTACGTTATCGATGCGATTTCACTTGCTGCCGAACTTGGTCTTGGTGCACGAATCAATGTAATTATGCAAACCGCCTTTTTCAAAATCAGCAATGTTATTCCACTCGATACGGCTGTCAAAGCAATCAAAGATGCAATCAAGAAGACCTACGGCAAAAAGGGTGAGAAAATCGTTGAAATGAACAACTCGGCTGTTGACGCCGCTCTTGATAGGATTTGTGAAGTTGCGGTTGGTGATAGGGTTACAGGCAAGATAGAGATGCGGCCACCGGTACCGGAGGATGCTCCTGATTTTGTCAAAGAGGTTACCGCAGAACTTATAGCCCTTCGTGGTGACAAGCTGCCTGTGAGTAAGATGCCGGTTGACGGCAAGTTTCCGACCGGCACAACCCAATATGAAAAGCGCAACATTGCCGTCAATATACCACAGTGGGAGCCGGATATTTGTATTCAATGCGGCAGATGCTCTCTGGTTTGCCCGCACGCGGCCATAAGAATAAAGGCTTATAACCAGGAGCACGTTAAAGGTGCGCCGGCCGCATTCAAGAGCGCTGATGCAAAAGGCAAAGACTTTGCCGGTATGCAGTTCACCGTTCAGGTGGCGCCGGAAGACTGTACCGGCTGTGGAGCTTGTGTGATTAGCTGCCCTGCAGAGGAAAAAGACGAGACAAAGAAGCCAACAGGGCGAAAGGCAATCAATATGGTACCGCAGGAGCCGATTCGTAAACAAGAAGCGGAAAATTATAAATATTTTCTATCGATACCAAATACAGACCCAAAGCTGTTCAAAGCAAATAGTGTTAAGGGCAGTCAGTTGATTGAGCCACTGTTTGAATATTCCGGTGCTTGTGCCGGCTGCGGAGAAACAGCTTATGTGAAACTGCTGACACAACTGTTCGGGGACAGGGCCTTTATTGGAAATTCGACCGGCTGCTCGTCGATTTACGGCGGCAATCTGCCGACGACACCTTATACCAAAAGGCCGGACGGCAGGGGGCCGACCTGGAGTAACAGCTTGTTCGAGGATAACGCTGAGTTTGCGATGGGTATGCGGCTGACGGTTGACAAGTTCAAAGAACGAGCTCTTGAATTGCTGGGCAAAGTGGTAGATGAGGGTTGTGTCGATACAAAGCTGGCAGAAGAAATCCGAGCCGCTGCGCTGGCAGATGACCCGGAGCAAAGCGCTATTCAGCAGCAGCGGGCTCGTGTAGATAAACTTAAAGAGCAATGTAGAAAGAGCCCCCGCCGTTTTGCTTCGCCAAAACGAAGCAGCGGGGGTGCAAACTGCAAACAGCTCTTGGACATTGCAGACTACCTTGTGCGCAAATCGGTTTGGGCACTTGGTGGTGATGGATGGGCTTACGATATTGGATATGGTGGGCTGGACCACGTGCTGGCGAGCGGGGCCAACGTTAATGTGCTCGTTCTGGATACGGAGGTCTATTCCAATACTGGCGGTCAGATGTCGAAGTCTACGCCGAGAGGGGCGGTGGCCAAATTTGCGGCGGGTGGGAAACCCAGGCCTAAAAAAGACTTGGCGCTGCTGGCTATGACTTATGGCAATATTTATGTGGCCCGCGTGGCGATAGGCGCAAATCCCACCCAGACGGTGAAGGCATTTATCGAGGCTGAGGCGTATCCGGGACCGGCGCTAATAATTGCCTACTCACACTGTATCGCTCACGGTATCAATATGACTACTGGCTATCAGGAACAGAAAAAGGCCGTTGACTGCGGCTATTGGGTGTTGTGCAGATTCAATCCGCAGCTTAAAGACGAAGGCAAGAACCCGCTGCAGCTTGACTCGAAGAGTCCTACACTTGACTTTGAAGAGTATGCTTATGGCCAGAACCGTTATCGTACGCTAAAACAATTGAAGCCGGAGATGGCTGCGGAACTGCTCAAACTTGCCAAGAGCGATGCTGCTGAAAGATTTGCCTTGATGGAGCAACTTGCGAAATTGAAATGGTAGGCGGCGAAACAGTTGGATGGTGAAACGGTACGAATTGCTGTAATTTATGGTTAGGGGAATAAAATGATTGAACGGTTCTCAAATCTCGTATCTCGCATCTCGTATCTCGTATCTTGCTTGGCGCTTGTAACGGTTTTTGTTGTCGCAGGATGTAAGGATGGATACCAGAAGCTGTCAGTCGGCAAGGCGAAGGTTGAAGGTAATGTAGTTACGGGTACCCTTCCTGAATATGCCGGTCGTGCGATTGAAGCGACCGGGGGGAGCGAAGCATGGACGAAAGCTAAGAGGCTCGACCTTGATTGCGTGGTTACTCTTTACGAGCCGGACGGCAGTTTTTACCTGACGGAGCAGCATCACGAGATTTACCCGTGGTCAGATTCTGTTCGGATTTCGGCCCGGGAGCCACAGGGTGAATTTACTTGGGAATTGTCGGAAGGGAACTTTGCCGCATTGGAGGGGACCAAGCCCAGAGAGGGAAGCAGTGCCCCCCCGATTGCGGTGTGTGAGCGCTACTTTGCAGAATCGGTACTCAATATAATAACTGCACCGGTACGTCTTTTAGATAATTCGGTCGGGCTTACCCAAGGTTCCGGGCTGGTCAAAATAAAAGGGCGGTGGTATTATCCAATTGAACGAACGACGCCTGCCAGCAACAAGTCCCGAAAAGCCGGGATTGAGCCATATTGGTCTAAAGTGGTTTTCTATCAGAGCAGGGACAGCTCTGTTATTGATATGATTTGGCTCGTCGGTGTTGATGGAGATTCCAAGCGCCCCGGTGTAGCGGTCCGCGGCTATGACTATCGCGAGGCGGATAAAAAGTCGGTTTTGGTTCCTACCAAGATAGAGATATTCAAGACTAATGGCAGAGGTGTTTTGCAACAGCGGGTGGTTAAAATAGATTATTACTCGTTAAAATCTGCCGCGAAGGTGAAAGAAAGAGGGGCATTTTGGTTTCTGCCAAGATTTTGGTTCCTGCCAAGATAGATATATTTCAAACCGATACCGGGGGTGTCCCGATTGGCTGCATCGGGATAGATTATTACACTTTAAAGTTTACAGAGTGAGTGGCATTGATTTTACTGCGTGCTTTGTTGTGGGGGGCTGGGTATTGATATTCGTTAAACCCCGTTTGAAATCCCCGCCTCGTTAGATGCAAATTAATGTTGGAGATAAACCGTAGAACTACGGGAAAGTATCTAACGAGGCAGGAATTTGTCATAAAAATCAGTATTTCCGGCGAATGTTGCAACTGCTTTAATTACAAACACTTAGATTTAGAATTTGAAAAACTTGTGCAGAGCCGTAGTTTTTTTCTGCCTGTACCGGCATTGGAATAATTATCGGGCTCAAACGAAGCGGGTTGGTGAACAAATCCTGCATTCAATAGAGTGCTGATATTTTTGCAGAAGGCCAGCAGCAGTCCGGCAGGCAGAGCTACGAAGGCAGTTAATTGCCATAACTGTTTTGTCTATCCATACTTGTGACAGATAAAAAGTCGGAGTTCTGCTATGCAATTTTCGTTTTATCGTTCGGCGATTCCGGGATGTCGGTTTTTTGCCGCTGGTACCGGTCAATGGTGTTTAATGTCTTTGTGATATTGGCTTTATAGCCGTTAAAAAAAAGTTAAGCGAAGCAGGTATTAAACCGATAAGTTTCATCAACTGAAGGTGATTTTGACGGTCAGGCCTTCCCGCAAAAAAAGATATTTGAGTTGGGGAAAAAAAACTTGACAAGCAACAAGAATGTGTGGTATATTAAAAGGACAATGAGGAGGCGTTTTGCTGCGGGGTGTGTAGCCCAAGTTAGGGAAAACACGCAGGTCTGACCGTTAATTGAGCTTTGGAGTTGAAATTATAGCGAAGTCTTTGTGCATTATACTGTCCCGGCACGCCGGGAGTGGGCTAATGCCTTATTGTTAATGAACTTGGCTAAACCACCTTCAAAGTGGAAGTGGAATATTTGGGTTAAAGACCCTGTGTCTTTTATGGAATTTTAGTGATATGAAAAGGATACAAATCGCAACGATTACAGCTGTTTGCTTTGTTCTGAGCACTTACCAGGCCGGCTGTGGCAATAAGTTTTTTGACCCGACGCAGATAGGCAGATTCCGTCCTGTGCCGGCGGTGAATGTGATACTGGATTCGTTAGGTGTAGCGGAGGAGACACCGTCAGTCTGGGAGGGAGCAAAAGAGCCGCAGCCTTCGGATCTGACGGTACTTGAGACTGATTATAGGTTTAATCCCGGCGATATTGTCAGAATATCTATTTTTGAGCTGCTTCAAGAAGGGGCTGCGCATATAAACGATTACTTTGTTACCGAGACCGGCAAGATATCTATACCGGAAGTTGGCGTAGTTAAGGCGGCGGGTTTGACTGAGTCGCAACTCGAGGAAGAGATAAGGCAAATCCTTTCGCCGAGCATATTAAAAGAGCCGTCGGTTACCGCGGCTTCAATTAGTTCACAGCAACGTACGTTTTCGATATTGGGTAATGGTGTGCCGGCTCCGGGTAGATACGCGATTCCGCGATATGATTTTAGGCTGACCGATGCGCTTGCAACAGCGGGTGGCTGGGCCCAATTTAACGTAAGCTATATTTATGTTTCACGTTCTATTGCGCGTGAAAAAGCAAAACCTGCGTCGATTGAGCCGGCGATTAGTGAGCCCGAGGAGCAGTTCGAGCCGGAACTCGAGATGCTGGAGATAATAAAGCCGCGGTCGCAACGACAATGGCCTGAGAATAAAGTAGTTGTAGCTTCTGCGGAGACGATAATGGATAAGGAACTTTCCGAAGCGGCTTTGCCGGAGGGTTTTGAACCGTTAGCCGTTACCGAGCAGGGCAGCAGGAACCCAAAACAAGGCGTATGGGGGACATTCGCCGAACTTGCTGACCAAGAGACGACAGGGAGGGGAATAAATAGGGATGAAGTTGGGCGTATTGAGTGGATTTTTGAGGATGGCAAATGGGTTCCGGTTCGCATCGGTCCGCCGGAACTGGAAAAGCCGGCGTTTGGAATCGAGCCTCTCGAGCCTCTTGAGGAGGTGCCGGAGGGTTTCAGGCTGGAGGGCATAGAAGCAGGAGTACAGGGGCGAGTTATAAGGATTCCGGCGGCCAAATTCGGCGGCGGCGACCCCCGGTATAATATTGTGATAAGGCCTGGCGATAGCATTCATGTTCCTGTTGACATTATCGGTGAATTCTGTATTATGGGCAATGTCAACAGGCAAGGATACCTTAATCTTACAGGTCGACCGATGACGTTAAAGATGGCTATAGCAGCAGCGGGCGGTCTGGGACCTCTGGCGTGGCCAAAGCGTTGTGAAGTAACAAGGAGGCTCGGCGAGGATAAAGAAGAAATCGTGATGGTTGATTTGGATAAAATCGCCAGTGGCGAACAACCGGATTTCTTTATTAAGCCAAACGATTTGATTAATGTCGGCACACATCCGACCTCCCAGTGGCGTAGGATGTTGCGAAATGCGTTCTATTCCTCGTACGGATTTGGTTTTTCTTATAGCCGTAATTTCGCCTACGACAAAGATAGAGTTGGCTATGGTGGGCTTTTTTAGGATAGGGCTGGTTTTGGCAGAATTGTTTAGTTATGGTGGACAATATTGCTTCTTCTGTTCCAGACATAAAAGGATCAAGTGTATCCGTGCGCAACCAGAGATGGCGTGAGCTTCATGTACATAATTATATCAAAATATTGATAATCGGGGGGCTATTTTACTATCTTTTTTGCCACGAAATTGAATCAGTAGTCCACAGATGGCTCACTGACAGTAGTTGGTCGCACGGTTTTCTAATCCCACTTTTTAGTTTATACTTCATTAACCAGAAAAAAGAAGAGATTTTAAATCTTCAAACCAGGCCAAATTACCTGGGTTTACTTTTTCTGATTTGTGGGATTTTGTTTTATTTTTTTAACATAGCCAGCCCTTCCGGGTACGCATACTTTCGCCACATCTCCGTGATAGCAGCGCTTGGCGCGGTGGTATTGTTTTTAGGCGGGTGGCGTTTGGTTAGGTATACGTGGCTGCCGATTGCGTTCTTGGTGTTTGCTGTGCCACTGCCGGCAAGATATTATGTCAAGCTGACTATACCGATGCGACAGTGGGCTGCCACGGTGGCAACTGCCTTGCTGAATTTTATGGAAGGGATGGATGCAACAGCGAACGGAGTGGTGATTGATGTCGTATATAAGGGTGTCCGTATGGAGCCTGGGCTTGATGTGGCCGAGGCGTGCAGCGGGATGCGGCTGCTGATGGCCTTTTTGGCTTTGGGCGTTGCTATGGCATATTTACACTACAGACCTGTCTGGCAGCGAATTATCTTGTTAGCCACCACCATACCGATAGCAATATTTTGCAATATCGTACGTGTTACAGTTACCGGATTTATTTATATACTGATACATCCGGCGTACACCCAGGGTATTTATCACGATACCCTCGGTATGGCGATGTTACCGTTAGCGTTTGGCTTATACGGCTTTCTTGCGTGGTTTATGTCGAGTTTGTTTGTTGAGGAAACCGTGGCGAAACCCCCGGATATTGTGGTTCGGAAGCGTGAGACGTGAAGCGAAATACGAGATACGAGATTTATTTGCAGCCGGCCTTTTTGATATGTGTAGCGGTGCTTGCAATAGCTGGAGGTGGTATGTCAATTGCGATAAAAAGTTTCGGCGTGTACTTAAAGAAGGTACCATTACCGTTAAAAAAATCTTTGGACCTTCTGGATGAAGCCAGTTTAGCTCCTTACAAAGTGCTGTCAAAGATGAAGATCGAAAACGAAGAGATTATTAAAAGCCTTGGTACGGAAGATTATATTCAATGGGTTCTGGAAGACCCAGATGTGGTGGCTGAAAGTACCGTTCGTCAATGTTTGTTGTTTATTACGTATTACGACCTTCCGGATGTAGTGCCGCATGTGCCGGAAGAATGCTATACTGGCGGCGGCTTTCAAAGATTGGCATTCGAAAGCGTGACCTTTGAAATAAACAAAGCGGGTCTCGAGAAAAAAATCGAGGGAAGATACCTTGTTTTTGGCCGTACAAAATCCGATTTCTGGCAGAGCAGTGAAAAATTCCCGGTTTTGTACCTGTTCAAAGTCAACGGGCAGTATGCCAACAACAGAGAAGAAGCTCGAATAATTCTATATAAGAACCTTTTTCGTAAATCTTCGTATTTTTGTAAGGTTGAATTAGTTTTTAATCAGAAGCTTGTGCCACCGGGCAAAGAAGAAGCAACGGCGGCAAGTGAAAAACTTTTGGCTGTGATTTTGCCTGTTTTAGAAAGAGAGCATTGGCCTGACTGGGAAAAGTAGTGAGTGGTAGATAGAGAGGTGTCGTGTGTGATGTGTATTGTGAAAAATAGACTCGATGCGATATATGCAAGACGAAACTGTGGCCGGAGGTTCCGGCGGAAGTAAGGGAAGAATTTATGGCGAAAAAGAGGTTGAATAAAAAAGTTGCGCTTATTGGGTCGGTGGTTTTTCTATTTTTGGTGTTGGGCGCCATTTTGCTGTTTTTGAATTGGGGCCGAGACCCGGAAAAGTTTGTCAAAGACGGCGATGCGGCGTTGCTTGCAGAAGATTACGAGAGAGCCGAACGCAATTATCTTAAGGCACGTAGTCTTGCGAAGGACGATTCGCTCAGGATAGAGATGCTTTTCAAACTTGTGGATATGTATATCAAAATCGACCGATGGCGCGATGCGCTAGGCTGCTGGAACGCAATAGTTAAAATAGATTCGAAGAATGTGAAAGCTCGACTTGGACGGTTAAGATACCACCACCTGGTCGCGGATAGCGGCTTTGCGCGGCTTTGGCAGGAGGTTGCGTCACAAGCATCGGAATTTATAGAGGTGGTGGAGGATGCAGGGCTGCTTATGGAAGACACAGCTAAATGGGAATCATTTGAAATACGAGAAAAAGAAGTGGTCGCGGAACAGCTGGGCCCGTACTTGTATTTGATAAGGGGCAGGGCGACGCTTGAGATGGCAAAACGCGGTGCGGTGACCAACAGGGACGAATCGCTTGCTCAGGCAGTCGATGACTTGAAAAAGGCGCAGGAACTTGCTCCAAGTAATCCGCAGGCCTATTGGTATTTGGCACAAGCGGTCATCACAAGAGGAGAGATTCTCGCCGAAAGGGGTAATCTTGAAGAAAGAGAAGTGGCCCAAGACAGCGCTCTCGAACTTTTAGAACAAGCTGTTGAGGTTGCAGGGGCCGACGCAACAGCACATATTAATCTTCTAACAATGAAACTTGCGATGAGCGACAGAGAGCAAATTCAATCTCTCGAGCCTGAATACCTGTCGCTTGTGGAGAGGTTCCCTTCGAAGGCTCGGGCTTATTCGGCATTGGCTAAATTCTATTGGCTGCTGGGCCCCAACAACCTTGATAAGGCCATAGAGGCGATTGAAAAAGCAACTGAATTGGATAAGGAAAATGTGGAGTACGCGATAAACGCGGCCGAGTTGCACTATCGCAGGTTTTCGATTTATGGGCAGAAGCCGGATATCTATAAAGCGATAGAGGTGGCAAAGAATGCCCTTACTTCGCCTGACGCACAGGACAAGGGAGGCCCACGACAATGGGCAAATAGAATGAATAGGGTCTCATTGTATGCTTTTCTTGCAAACTGCTATATCGAGCAGGTACTTGAGCCTTGCGACCCGGAGTTGGGAACCCAGGAATGGTTAACAGCCGCTGAGCAAGCGGTGCATGAAATTGAGCAGGTTTTAGGCAGCGGTGAGGAGCCGCAGGTTGTTAAGTGGCAAGGAATGCTTGAGCTTGCAAAGGGAAATAGAAACATCGCCATCAAGAAGCTGTATGCAGCTTACGAACAGCTTAAAGCATCCGGGCGGAAAGATTCCATACTTTCCTACCAGTTGGCTAAAGTTTTTGAGGGAACTAACGAGCTTGGGGCGGCGAAGGAGTTTTTCATAAGTGCGTTGACTGGTCCAGGCGGAATTGACGAAAGGAGACCCGAAGCCCTTTTGGATTATGCGGACGTGTTGTTAAGATTAAAGACCTATAATGCCTATGTGGAGGCTTTGAGTGTTGTAACCTTTTTTGAGAACAAATATTGGGCCAATGACAGAACCAGACGCACGCGTATAAGTGCGTATATCAGGGCGGGGCAATTCGATGAGGTTGAGAAGGAACTGGCTGAGGCTGAGCCTGATGACCCAAATACAATTAAGCTCAAGGTGGCGCTGGTACAGGCCAAGATTGAGCAAGTTCAAAGGGCTATAGTACGAAAGGAAGCACAACAGGGTTTGGACACTATTGTGCAGGGGTTGTCAGGGGCAGAAGAAGAGGGCGCCGATGAGTTGGAGACAATCGAATTGAAGGGCTACTGGGATGCTTTGGCCGGATTGGTGCAGAAGCTACTGGAGAAAGATGCGGATTCCGTTGAAGATGTTTCTATTGCTGTTGTTTGCAGTTATTACATAGCAGAAGGCAAAACCAGTCAGGCCAAAGATTTGGTCAATCAATTTTTGGGATATTTTCCGGATAATAAAACGGCTCTGTTTTACAAACAGATGCTTTCTGAGCCTGATCCGGGCAAGATTTCCCAACAAAGGCGCGAGGAAATAGAAGAGCAGGTTCTATCAAATATTACCGACCCGATTCGGCGTGCTGTGAACCTTGGGGTATTTTATCAGAGGTGTAACGAGCTGAACAAAGCAGCTGGAGAATTCAAAAAGGCCCTTAAAATAGAAGCCCCGCAAGAGGGTGTTGTTGAGGTGCCGGCTTTTGAGGAGAGTAAAGAAATAGCAGATTCACAACATCTTGCAGTGAGCTATCTTTTTGAGATAGCACTTGGGACGAAAGATTGGGAGCTGGCATCGGCAATGGTCGATGTCGCGCACCGTGAAAATCTCGATGGATGCGGCGGCCAATTTTTTGCTGCCCGTATTGCTATGGCTAAGGAGCAATACCAGGATGCATTGGCAAGTCTCGAGGACTGTTTGAGGCAAAGACCTGTATTTTCCCTCGCCTTTATGATTAAAGCCAAGGTCAATGGTGCTCTTGGAAATGAACGTGCATCAATTGAAGACGCCCAAAAAGCAGCATCTTTGAACCCGCGGGACCAAAATATCGCTAAAGAATTGGCAAATGCACTGTACCAGCGTGATTTGAAGCTCGGTGATAATGTGTTGGTCGAACAAAAAGTTGAAACAAGGGCTGCTTTGGACAGAGCAGTAGCGTTAAATCCTGGTGATTTGCAGTTACTTAGCTTCTACGCTGAATATGTAAGCTCTACGGAGCCGGTAAGAGCATTGGCGATACGACAGAATTTGCAAAAAAACGCTCCGAGTGTGGAGAATGCAGTACTGCTTGGGAGAATGGCAACAACAATGGCTGTTAGAGAAACGGAGGCGGTACGCAAAGAGGCGTTGTTTGATATTGCGGCTTCGTCTTTCGAGCAGGCCAAAGCTATAGAACCCCAAAACCAGGCTATGCTTGATGCTCAGGCGGAATACTATCGGGCCAGAGGGCTGAAGAAAAAAGCTGAGCAGTTGCTGCTGGAGTCGCAAAACCAGAAATTGCTCTGGAACCATTATCTTCAGAGTGGGCAATTTGAGCAAGCCCGGCGGGTTTTGGCGCAGTTGTACAAAAAAGATGACAAAGACAGTGATGTGGTCAATGGTCTTTTACTTATTGCAGAAAAAGCCGCTGATAAAGAATCTGTAAAGAAGTATTCTGAAGAGCTTTTGGTGCTTGAAGACAGTGTAGAAAGCCATCTTATTCAAATTCAGGCTTTTCTCAAGGTTGATCTTATCAAGGAAGCTGAGTACAAATTGCAAAGCTTTAGAGAAAGGTATCCTGATGAAAGACGAGCGATGCTGCTTGAGGCGTGGTTGGCAATGAGACAGGGACAACTGAAAAAGGCGTTGGAACTGACAAATCAAAATCTTCAGACTAATCAGGACAGTGCAATGGCCTGGCGGTTAAGAGGCGAAATAAATTATTTGATGGTGAATTATGACCATGCAATCATTGACCTTGAAAGGAGCAGGTCGTTGTTGGATGAGCCTGTCACCCGGGTTGCTCTGGCGAAGGCTTATGTGCGGGCGGGACGAGAAGGGGATGCTATAATCGAACTTAAGAATGCAATTAACGACCCACAAGCTCCTATGGAAGGCGGAATATTGCTCGAAGAGATTTACTCACAGCTTGGCAGAAGAGAAACGCTGAGGAGATTCTATGATGAGATTCTCGAGAAATTTCCCGATAACGTACTGTGGTATAATCGAGCGGCGGCATTTGCTATAGTAGAAGGTGACTTCGGCAGGGCAGAGCAATTGTACAAAACAGCGTTTGATAACAGCGTGGAGAAGATAGGGGCAGAAAAACTAAACGCTAAACGCTATAGACTGAACGCTATAGATGCTCTCGATGGATATTTGCGGGCGCTTCTGTTAAGTGCGGGGACCCCAGCCGCAAAAAGAGGAGGTTTTTGGGATACCGAGAAGTTGAATAAGGTTCTTGAAGAGGGCGAAAAATATGTTGACACTGATTTTGCTCCCATAGCTTTTTTCAGGATGGCTGATGCGAAAATGAAGCTTGGTGATAAAGCAAGTGCTGTACAATATTGCCGAAAAGCTCTAAAAACAGCAGGAACAGATGAGATTTTCACGACTGAGATTCTGCGAGGAATGTATTTACTGCTCGGAGCTGATGAGGTCTCAAAATACTGCAAAGAAAGACTTGAAACCGACCCTGATTCACTTGCTGCTAATTTAACTATGTTCAATTTGGCGAAGATTAATGCCGAATATGAGGGTTCGATAGGTTATATCGACAAATGCATCGAGATAATTGATCCTACCAACCGGCGTAGAGATGATTGCATAGTGAAAAAAGCTGAGGTTTTGCGCTTGACTTATTATCAGACTTCCGATAAAATTTATCTAAAGAAAGCTATCACGGAGTACGAAAGTTTATTAGCTAAAATGCCGAATAATACAGGTATCCTGAATAATTTGGCATATATGCTGGCTGAGAGTGATGAAAGGCTGGCCGAGGCGCTGGAGTATGTCGAACGGGCTATAGGAAAGCAACCAGATAATCCTAATTTTTTGGATACTTATGCTTATGTGTTGCATAAAAACGGTAGAAATTTGGAGGCAGCCGAGTCTTTGCAGGCTGCTCTACAACAGTATGAGCAGAATAAAATTTCTGCACCGGCGGAAGCGTATGAGCATTTAGGTATGATAAAAGAAGAAGCTGGGGCAAGAGATGATGCCCTTGCTGCTTATAAACAGGCATTGGTAATAATGAGTGCCAGTGAAACGGCTTTAAAGATAGTCAGGGAACGAGTAACGGTGGCTATTGAACGTCTTTCGGGGCCAAGACAAGAATAACGCAATTGAAGAGAATCAGGATTAGAGCGTGATGCGTATTACGCAAAAACGATATACGAAATTGGCGTTTTTATTGTGTTCCGGCGTTACCGGAGTGGTAAGTGGTGAATTCAAATTAAAAATTAGGAGGGTGAAGTTAAAATGGTAGGACAAAGACAAATGGCGTTAGTAGATAAAATGGTTAGGCCGGTGGGGCCAAGGCCGGCGGTAACTACTGCTGTGCTAACACCGAAGGAAGTTTTTGGGATATTGCGTCGGCATATTTTGCTGATAGTTATTCTGACCGGGGCAGGTTTGATAATCGGCGGCGGGGCCTGGTATCTTTTAAAAGAATATGCTCCGAAATATACCGCCGAGACTTATCTTAGAGTTCTGCCGCCCGTCGAAAAAGACCCTACGGCCATCGTGTCGCCACAGGTGGCGAAGGATATTCAGTATGGTCATCGTTTATCGATGGCCGGCCTTATAAAGCAGCAGAGTACTCTGCAAGAGTTGCTCGGCAGGGACAAAATTAAGGAAACCAAGTGGTTTGAACGTAGAGATAGGAGTATTCTAAAGGCCGTTAAGGATTTAGAGAGTCGTTTTCGTGTTTCTGCCCAGAGAGATGGTGATTTTATTGAGCTATCGATGACCTGCGGCGATGATGAAGAATCAGCACTGATAGTGAACGAAATGGTGGATTTGTTTCTCCGTTCGCAAGGAGATACAAAGAGGGAAGACGTTGCTGAGAGGCTGGCAAGGCTTGAAGAACAGCGGGTTCGTGTTCAAAGAGATTTGGATTCAGCCGAAAGGGCGATAAGTGATGTTCGTACGGCAACAGGCTTAACTGATCTTGATACGGAGCGCCGCTATTTCCAGCACACAATCACATTGCGATTGAATAGTCTGGAACTCCAACATAATGACCTGATTCTGGGGATAAGCCAAGTTCAAGCTGATATAAAAAATCTTGAGGGGCTGGCGACAGGTCCCATTAACGAGCAGATTGAACATCAAATAGAAACCGACCCTGTTATGGTTATGCTTGCTCAGCAGCGTGATTTTCGAGGAGCGCAGCTTGCGGGCATGCTTACAAAATTTGGTGAAAATCACAAAGTGGTGCGTGAAACGCAAGAGTTGATAAACGTAATCAAAGAAAAGAGGACAATCAGGAAAGCCGAAATTGCAGAGCAGACCCGACAGGCGAACTATAAAAATGCGCAGGACATGTTGATTGTGCTGCAAGAAAGGCTGGAAGAATTGACAAAGCTGCGAGAGGAAGCGTCTGCAAAAAAGAGGGAACTTGACCTTGCCCGCGCACAGTATGAACGGCGGATGGCTATAAGAGATGAAAGAAAGGACATGCTTGATTCAATGAAGGAGCAGATTGAAAAATTGAGGATAATACACGATGATCCGGAAACACCTAAGGTGCAGTTTGTTGGATTTGCTCCGGTGCCGCTGGAAGTAAGCTCTCCCAGGTGGGAGTTTTATTACCCCGGTGGAACGGTATTGGGCTTACTATTTGGCGTGGGGTTTGTCTTCCTTATCGAGCTGCTTAATGACCTGGTGCGGCTACCGAGAGACGTAGGTAGATATTTGCACATTCCGCTTTTGGCTGTTATTCCCGACGCAGCCGCAGATGAGCAGGCTCGAGGCGTTGACCTTTGCCATGTTGTTCGTCAGGCGCCTTATTCTATTGTAAGTGAATCGTACAGGCAGTTTCGGACGAACTTAAAGTTGTCCAGTTCTGCAGAGTCTCTCAAGACCCTGCTCGTTAGCAGTGGTATGCCGGGCGACGGCAAAACCTCCGTGGCGGTTAATCTTGCTACAACCTTTGTCGCTGAAAATAAAAAGGTGCTGCTTATCGATGCTAATTTCAGGCGGCCGAGCTTACATACAATATTTCCGAGGGCGGCAGCTGAGCCCGATATTGGCGAGCTGGGCGAGATGGGAGAGATGCTCGAGCAGGCTGAATTTGGATTGAGCAATCTGCTGATGGGCCAGTGCGGTTACCACGAAGTTGTAAGGCCTACTGATATCGAAGGCTTTGCCGTAATTGATTCGGGACCGTTGCCTCCTAATCCGGCAGAGCTGCTCGACAGCAGACAGATGCAAGAACTTGTAAAGACGCAGCGGGAGAACTATGATTATATTATAATCGATGGTCCGCCCGTGCTGCTGGTAAGTGAGGCCAAGGTGCTGGCAAGACTCGTTGACGGCACAGTTCTGGTATTTAACGCCGGCACTACAAGAAGAGGTGCCGCTCAGAGGGTTATTCGCGAACTCAAAGAGATAAATGCCACAATAGTTGGCAGTGTGCTTTTTGCCGTAAAGTCTATGAAGGGCGGCTATTTCCAGGAGCAGTTCAAGTCTTATCAGCAATACCAGAAGGCGCAAGTTGCTCAACCGATTAGCTAAAAACAACGCCTAATAGTGACTATACGTCAAATCTGCTTGTGAAAGGCGGCTCGATGGGGAAATTTTTAGTGACCGGCGGAGCCGGTTTTATTGGTTCAAACATCGCAGCCAGGCTCATTTCACAGGACTGCTTCGTAAGGGTTGTCGATAATCTGCTGACAGGCAAAAAAAGCAATCTTGCCGCCATTATAGACAAGATTGAATTTATAGAAGCAGATATGGGCGATGAAGATATCGCCCGCACGGCAATGAAAGATATTGATGTTGTCCTGCACGAGGGTGCATTGCCTTCGGTTCCACGCAGTGTTGATGACCCCGCTACCACGCACAAGCATTGTGTCGATGCCACTTTCACACTTCTGTTGGCGGCTCGTGACGCCGGCATAAAACGCTTTGTTTATGCCTCGAGCTCCGCGGTTTACGGCGATACGCCGACCTTACCGAAGGTCGAGTCAATGCTTCCTATGCCGCTTTCGCCTTATGCGGCCGCTAAACTTGTCGGCGGATACTATTGTTCAGTT
>Ga0114919_10000442_pt1 | contig 32045 bp, 30 predicted proteins | sample BlataG_FD_88682 | JGI IMG/M metagenome (GOLD analysis project Ga0114919, IMG submission 88682) | Deep subsurface microbial communities from Black Sea to uncover new lineages of life (NeLLi) - Black_00105 metaG | ecosystem: Environmental > Aquatic > Marine > Oceanic > Sediment | place: Atlantic... | reverse complement strand
TTTGGGGGGGGGGGTGTGGGGGGGGGGGGGGTGGGGTGTGTGTGGGTGGTTGGGTCGTTTGGGTGTTGTGTGGTTTGGTGTGGGTGGTGGTGGGGGGGGGGGGGGGGGGGGGGGGGGGGGGGGGGGGGGGGGGGGGATAGATAATAAGCAGGCATGCTACATAGGAATTTAAAGGGGAGCATTGTAAACTGTAAACACGACAAACTGATGATAAACAAAGTGGTGTGTGCGCGTAATAGTGTCGCTGCTATGATAATATCATTATTCATCCAATGACAGGACATCAAACATATTTTGAGTCTTAGTGGCAACAGCAGTATCTTCATCCTTCTTATATTTGACAATGCCAGGTGGACCATTAGTAGCTGTACTGCTACTGTTAGTAGTACCACTTCTAGCACCACCACGATCACCACCACCACCTTCTCTTCTCTTGCCTTGCTGCTTACCATTACGGCCACCCCTTTCTCCTCCTCTTTCTCCTTCCCCTCCTCCGCCTTCTCTTCCTCCTCTCCTTCCTCCTTTCCTCCCTCCTCTTCCACCGCCACCATCTCTGTTCCTCCCTCCTTCTTTTCCTCCTCGTCCACGTTCACCATTCACCTCACCGCCACCAATATTAAGACCACTTAATGCTGCTACTACTGGAGGTGGTGGTGGTGGAGGTGGTGGCGTCAATATCTTTACTGGTCCCTTCATAACACCGCCCTCAACCTCACCACCACCACTCTCTTTCTCAGTCATAGTTGCAGAAGTAGTATGCTCTCTTTCCCTCTCTTCAATCTCCCTCAGTTTACTGGCAGTGTCAATGGGGCGGGCACTTCCAAATGGATTAGGTTTGCTCTTATCTTCATCACCACCTGCTGCTGCTGCTGCCACTGCTCCTCCAGTGGTGGACCCTCTTGGCTGAAGAATGAGTTTAGGTCTCTCTCCCACTGGAGGAGCAGATGGAGGTAGGGGGGCACCATCATGGCTGCCTTTGGTGGGAGAAGAGGAAGATGCAGATGGTGGAGGGGGCCTTCTTGGGTAATTGGTACCACTGCTGCTGCTTATGTTGCTGCTGCCCCATCTGCCATTACCACCGCCTCTTTCTCCTCTGTCTTCTCCATCTCTGTTTCTAAATGATGAGCCGCTGCCGAAACCATCACCACGACGGCCTCTACCACGCATGCCAGAAGAAGGACCATCATCAAAGTAGCGTGCTCCTCCACCACCACCTCGGGGGCGTTGTCTTCTGTCTCCGCCACCGCCACCACCAGAGCCTCTTCTGGGCTCTGCGACTTGAATCGTCACAGATCTTCGCAGCATGTCAGCTCCATTAAGCTTGAGAGCATTCTTCAGGTCATCTTGTGTGTCAAACTCGACAAAGACGCCTCGTGGTCGTTGAGTGTCAGCATGGCGTGTGATAATGATGTCTGTAATGGCAAGGCCTCTGAAAGAGTGAGCGATGGCCTCCTCATCGATGTCAAAATGGACATTGCTGATGAAACATTTGAATGGGGGGTGGTCTGGGATGGGAGGTGCAGCGGAGAAGGTGGGTGGGGCAGAGGGATAGGAGCGAGGGGAGGACGAGGCGGAGGGAGGAGCGCCAGGGAGAGCGGCTGGGTCGACGCCGGTGGCAACTGTGGGAGTGGAAGGAGGGATTGAGGGGCGGAGGGGGTGAGGGATTTCAAAGTAGAGAGTAGTGGGGTGTGATTGAGAGGAACTTGAGCTGTGTAGAGCGCTGTGGAGCCTTACCTCGACCGAATTCTTGTTCCTCAGCTTCGACATCATCTGCCCAGTTGCTGGTTGAAGCGAAGCTTGGTTTACTACCGAGTTCTGCCATTGATACCACTCTGAAACCTAGTGACGTGTCAGTAATGAAGTAGAGAGAGGTAGGCACTCCCCACCAGGGTTCAGAGAGAGAGAGAGATTGAAGTTTTATTCGAAAACTAAACTGAACTCGGTATTACCTCTATATCTTTTTCATAGGACCTTGATGTGTTTGACAAACAATTAAATGTTGCTCAATCCAGTCTATACTCCCAATTATCAACAAATTTGCCTTGCCCCTCTTCTCTCATCTCAAACCTGCCTGACCCCACTTTCACTCCCCTGTCTGTTCCATTTGAACAACTCACTCACAACTCTTTCCCTTTGTTCAAAGCCTATGTTACAGAGCAGACTCTTTCATATCATGAGCCATCATCAAATACATATATTTTTATATATAAACATTCAAAACTTATTGTATACGTAAAAAGAGTAGGATTCCGCAAAGAAAACGAGGGGGCCCTAAAATCAAATCAAAAACCCCTTAAAATAAAATAAAACACTTCCACTTAACTTATTCAAACACTGCCTTGTTCTTCCAACACACAAGCCAATGCAATATTATCAAAAGCTGCCTTATTCATCCTTTTAGCCTGCTTGAGCCCCTTTAACAACACTGTCAACATACCCGTCACCTCTACAATCCTCGGCCTCCTCACCTCCCCACCACCATTATTGCTGTTAAGATTAGCTTCCAATGTGATACACCTGGTAATCAGCTTCTTCAGACCATTAAGGCTCCCACTTTCAACTGTTGGATACCTGGCAAGCATTAATGTTTTATCGACATTGCCAGTCATTGAGGCTCCTGCTGCTGTCAGCTTCTTTCCAGTGATGCATTCTAGGAGTACCACTCCCAGAGCAATGATATCGTCGTCAATTGATGCTGCTGCTGATCCTCTTCTCGACTGAACTCTTCCTCCCCTCCCATTACCATTACCAGTCATGCAATCCTCATCATCTTCCATGATCCGGGCACCTCCAAGGTTGCTAAATTTAGGAACCCAGCCACGTTGATCTTTATTGCTAAGCACAATTGCTATATCTGAAGATGTAAATCCACCTAGCACCACACCTTGACTGTGAAGATATCCCAATGTATGAGCAATATCAAGACCTGTTTGCAGCACAGTAGACAAATCAACACATCCTCCTCCTCCTCCATTGGCGGTACTGACAGTATCGGGTGTACAAGTAGAAGCAGACGTGATGATACCAGCTAAACTCTTGAAATTGGGTTCCAAATATTCTTGGACCAACCAAATCTGCTGATGTTGCCTATTCTCATCATCCACCCCTCCATAAGCGACACCCACCGACCAGGTGAAAAGTAGTCCTGGATGTTGGAGATGCTGACTGAGCAGGGCTTCGTTGGTCTCACCATTAGTAGCAGTAGTGATGGTAGTCATTGCGTAACTACTGCTGTCTCCAGACACACGCCCATTAATGTTATTATTACTATTGCTGGTTCTGGGAGTGGTGTCTAGTGATGATGGCACTGAATATTGGGGGGAGCTGTAGCACGGGACCCAATTATCAATGATCTTTACCCTCACCTTCTCTCCATGCCACCTTCCTTCATACATTGTTGCATGACTGGCAGTGGCAGCACCAGCACCAGATGTAGTAGTAGTTTTGTTGAGAAGACTTCCTGTATCTGCTGCAACTGGTGATGGTTGAGAGACTGAGCTCATCAAATGGCCCAGGTACAATCCTTCCAATGAAGGAGGCTTCAGTTGGGTGAATGCACGAGTGGAATGAGTGGAATGACGGCGAGAGAGCGATTCACACCTTCCAGCCAACACAGTGCTACCACTGCCAGCATCGTCATTGTCGCTGTTGCCCCTTTGATGCTGTTGCTGCATGGCCAGACCGTTTGCGTTGTTGAGGGTTGTTGCAGATTTGACTACTGAGCCTGCAACTTCACTACAATTAGCCATCATCGTGTTGTTGTTATAGTGATGATGATGGTCTTCCATGTTAGCAGGAGCATTCTTGCTATTGGTGGTGGTGGTGGATGGAGTAATAGTGTCATTGGCTGCAAAGGGAGTCCACAGCTGTACCCAATCCTTGTCATCTTCAATACTCATCTGACGACGAGCAGCAGGAATCAAACTAGCATTCTGTTGCTGTTTTTGGTGGATACTAGGAATGGGTGTATCTACCAAGACACTATCTGTGCTCTGTAAAAAGGCAAAGTAATACAACTGCTGCTGCTGCTGCTGCTGGTGATTCTGCTGTTGTTGTTGCGATTCTGACTGCCGTTCTGGTGGTGGTTGCGTGGAGTCGTCATGAAGAGGAGAGCTACCTTGCACAGCAGCTGCCACTGCTTCAGCGGCATCTCCGATATTACTCATAGCATTACCGCCACCTTGGTTTTTCCCCTTCAGACTGGCAAGAGCTGCTACCAAGGCAGATGCCTTATCTTCACTGAGCTGTCTGTTCATTGCAGCGCTTCCTGTTCCTGTAGTAGTGGTGGTGCTGGAGGAGCTTCTTTCTGTCGATATGCCATTTGCGGCATCAGTAATACCTTCAGCAGCAGCAGCACGACCATTAGTAGCATTAGTTTCCTGGATGTTGTTATTGTAAGGGATCTCCAGTTTAGGGATATCTGGCCTCATATGACCAGAAACAGACTGAAACTTCAGTACAAACACCCCTTCTTTTCCGCCCTCTTTCTTATTCCTGATCTTCAGGGTAATGTTGAAAGGCTCCCTCTGCTGCACAGCCACCCAAGCAGCCTTCACCTCTTCCAGATCAGTAATCCCACCACTGAACAACTCCCATAATCCCTTTCCAGACTTGACAGTCTCATCATAGCCCAGTCCAGTAGCTTTAGTCCATGCTGAATTGGCGTATCTGATTGGCCATTGAGGTTGGGAAACTTCACACAGGAGGATGCCTTCCTGGATGGAGTCTACGCTTCTGACGAATCGGGGGGGAGAAGGAGCATCCATAGGATTGATACTGTTGTTGTTATTGTTATTGTAAAAGGGAGGAGGGGTGATAGAGCCACTGCTGCCATTAGATGGGGCAAACTGGTGGTGGTGGTAATGGTGGATGACCACTTCACCTGGTGGTGGAGAAGCAGGTAGTGGGGGGGTGTATGATGCTGGTGCTGCTACAAGTGCAGGTACAATTGGTGGCTGGAGGCTGTCACTAGACGATCTAGCACTGCTGGTACCAGGCATCAGTTTCCTGTCGTTTCCATTTCCACCACTGCTTCTACTGCTACTGTGCCCCTCACAGTCATACTCCACATCAAACAATTGAATACTCTTCATCCATTTCTCACACCCGTCTCTCTCCAGTTCTCTCACTACAATCTCAGTGAAATCAGCCAACAAAGCCATCTTCTCTGCGCTAAACTTCCTTGGTTTGAAATCCAAAATAGCCAGGGTTCCGTACCTCAGTCCATTTTGGGACCCAACCAAGGGCCCACCTAGATAAAACCTGACTCCAAGAGGACCAGTGACAAAGTGATTATTCTTAAACCTGGGGTCATGCAACATATTCTCTACGAGCAAGACTTGGGGTTTGGCAGGCATCAAGCACCAATCGCAGATGCTGCCTATTCTAGGAGCGGTGTCGACCCAATCGCCTGATTTTGAAAGAATTTGAATTTGGTCCTTATAGATGAGGGTGATGAGGGCAAGTGGGACGTCAAATGAGATGCGGATGAACTCTGTGATGCAGTCGAAGCGGGGATCGCATTGGATGTCTGCTAGATTGAGTGCGCGAGTGGCTTCAAGGCGTTCTTGTTCATGGGGGTGGAGAGCAGAGGTGAGTTGCTGCCTCAGCAGCTCTTGTTTCTTCTCCACTGCTGAAAGAGGTTTATTTTTTGAAGTGGACAAGGCAGCTATGAGTTCTTTTGAGGCATGGTGTCCCGTGGGATTTATTCTTGAGTGGATATCAGGGATGGCTTTGAGGCAGAGGTCGGCGCATGCCTCGGCCAGGGTGAGGGGTGGATCGATAGATGATTGAGCGAGGGAGATGTCGGAGGTTTTCGAAGGCGTATTCTGAGAATTATTGGACAATCGCTTCTCGTCTATGTCTTCAGACGCCTCCTGTGGATTGATACGGTGGATTTGGTCAGATGCTTGGGCCCAGAATAGGAACATGGGGATTACGGCATACCGCTTCGTAGCCCTGAAAATCAAACTTACGGCGACACATTTGCTGAGATTACACCCCATATTGGAATCTAAATTACCACTACTATTGCACAAACCGCTGCGGAGAAATGTGATTTAAGAGAGAAAAAGAGGTTTAAAGCTAAGATACTCGCGTTGTCGCTCTTAAATAGATATAAACTTCCCCAAATTTTGTCAATGATACTAATAGTTTACCAGCAATCGTTGCACAGCTCTGTTTATCATCAGAAAATAGACCGGCGGGATTCCTCTCCAGATCTGGAGCTCCCTAAGAGGGCTAAGACCGCTCGGAGAAGTGTGTAGATAGCTGGAAATAAAAGTATCAAGGAAGTAGTTGAAATGAAAAACGGTACATTTGGGATAGGTGTAGGATAGATCTTCCACTTCATTGATCCAAAACTTTATGTAGTTTGTTGCCTAGTAGATTGAAACATCTGATCAACTATTTCTTTTGGGTTGTATAGTTTAGAATGTGGTTGAACGACTCTGAGTTACTGCAATGGCAACATAACAACGCCAGTGCACCAGTACTCGCCTTCTCATCATTAGTCACTTTCCTAGCTGCATTCAACGTCTTTGGCAGATTCTTCTCCACCCACTCCCGTCGACGTCACATCCAAATCGCTCCAGGAGACTCTGTCCAGCTACGTCTTGCCTCATGCTCAGTCCTGCATGCCATCATTTCCATTGCCTCTGCTATATACCTGCTCATCGTAAATAACAACAATAATACACCATCGTCATCATTATTCCAAACAGACAAGGCATCATCTTGCATGATGGATCTCTCAATGGGCTACTTCCTCTCCACCCTCCTCATTTACACAGCCACCTCCTCCACAACCAGACCAATGCTCCCCCTCACATACCTCCACAACACACTATTCATCCTAGCCTACGCATTGGCTAAATTATACCCATGTGCATTATCATTGAAACTCTTGCCTTACTACCAACTACTCACAATTGTCAACATTGCCGAGGCACTCTTCATTACTTCAACTGTCCTTTCAACCAATAATAATTATTATATCACCATACCTCTATTACCTAGTAGGTATACAATTATAAGACTTCTTCTACTTGGTGGTTTTATAAGGGCTGTTGCGGGAGTAGTGTTGGCCATCTATTCTTGGTGGTGGATCAAACTGCACCGTCTGTATTATCTAACCGAGCTGCCATATGGACAAGATGCTCTCAGTCCCTGGTATGCTGCATATTATGTATGTGGGACTTGGATGATGGCAACTGTGTATTATAAATGGTTTTCAACGAGTGTGGATCTGACCAATCATCTGGTGAAGAAGCATGGAAAGAAAGTTAAGTAGGGGTGGAGGGGCGTAGTAGAGAAGAAGGAGAAGAGATCGGGTCGGTGAGAAGTTCAAAGATAGATATAGAGAGATCGACGATGTATTGGTCTTTATTCGAGTAGTAACGTATCATTGGCTAGCTACAGCATAAATCAGCTTGTATAATTCATCACCCAAGTGCAGATCAATTGATTATCGAATCTTTCCACAATGCAGTGTCTCAAAGCACTAGTCCCCCAAAGAGGACAATACCAGACAAAACCACCAACTCATACCCATACCCCACGCTTTGCACAGCACATCTGCCGCGTCAAGACCGAATCTGAAGTGGAGGCCACTGTGGGCATGATCGCCCCTGACTTTACACTCCCCGACACCATCACTGGAAACCCAATCACCCTCTCCCAATATGCTCAAGGCGCCCCTGCCACTCTCATCATGGTTATATGCAATCACTGCCCATTCGTCATCCACCTCAAAGATGCCATTTTAGATCTTTCCAGGGACTATTCCCCCAAGGGAGTCAAGATTGTTGCCATCTCCAGTAACAGCATTAAAACGCACCCTCAAGATGGCCCCGACAACATGAAGACATTTTGGGGACCTAAACATGCCATGTCCTCCTATTATTTCCCTTACTGCTATGATGAGTCTCAGGATGTTGCCAAGAGCTATTTTGCTGCCTGTACTCCTGAATTTTATGTGTTCAACAAGGACATGGAGTTGTATTACCATGGGCAGTTCGATGAGACACGACCGAGCAAGTACGGAGGTGATACACCTGCACATGGAGGAGATTTGAGATACGCTTTGGATGCTGTGCTGAGAGGTGAAGGGGAGATGGATAAGAAGGTGAAGCCCAGTATTGGGTGCAATATTAAGTGGCATCCTGGTAATAATCCAGCCTGGTTCCATGGATAAAGGCGAGAGAGAGGACGTTGTTGAGGGGGGATTTCATCATCTCTCTACTTGATTTAAAACGAATTGAAGGGTCATCTGTTGACGGATAGCATTGTATCGATATAATTTAAAAGTGACTGAGTATAATTTACGTTTATTAGGGGCTGGTATTGATTAGTAAAGCACTATGAAGGGTGTAATCTCAAATAGATTCGTAGTAAAGCAGCTGCTAGTTGTTTCTGATCATCATAATATGCCAATAACTAGATGCTATAGTAATGTGATAAATGCACGCCTTGCTTTGCCACGACGAAAACCATCACCAGTGTTATATGCATCTCGGCGACTGCTAGGTAACAAAAGACGCACATTGCACATAGTAGCTACGTATCCAGAACCAGAGACAGAGAAGGAGAGATCTCCAATCGATTTCCCACAGGTATGTTGCACATTCAGCGGAATCCCTTCCCACTTTCCATCACCGCCTCTCTCTCTCTCTCTCTCTTCCTAAAACCTCACCCCCATCCCCTCCCACCTATCCATTTATCTATCTTTTTCCTACACATATACAGGAATGGATCACACCTCAACCAAGTAGACGTCCAGATATCTTCCCAGAATTTGAAAAACTGGAAACTCCACTACCTAAACCTCTTCCAGATAATCCAGAGGCCCCTGATGAAGAGGAAGAAGAGGAGGAACAGAAGAAGAAGAAAAAGGACCCAGATGATCCTGATGAGGAAGGGGAGCCTAAACCAGATGAGCCAGCTCCTTCCCAAGAATAATGTTATTAATCAAATACATCCATTCATGTATGTAATGTCTTACATTATTGCGCATATATATGCTTACACATATGTCTCAATGACATAGAAAGACAGAAAGCAGAGCAGAAGCATATTCTTAGTCGTCTCCCTCTTTCTTCTTCTTTTTCTTCTTTCTCCACTACTACTACTACTACTACTCAATGTAAACCACCACCACCACCGACTTGAAACATCTGAAACACTAGTACCAACAATTCCAACGTAATCAATCCAATAATAGTAGCCTCACTAAGAAAAGACCTCCTGGCCTGCCTCACTTCCAAGAAATATTTCAAATTCTCCTGAAGAAATGTCAACTTATCATCAAATGTGGCATACCTCTTTTCAATCTCTAATTCCTTCCTTAGATGCTCCCAAATCTGGAAATACTGTATATCTTTCCATGCAATATCATACCTCTCTCTGAGACCTACTTTCTGTATAATATTAGTAGCCAGGAGGTTGTTATCAGCTACTAATTGCAGCAGTTCTGTAGTCTTCAGTTTAGTGAATCTCCTCTCATTCTTCAGTGTTTTATTCATTTCAATAAACGTATCCAGCTTCTTCTCTATATGACTCGCATAATAATCAACTGCTACACTTTGCGCTAGTACCTGCCCTATCACTTTAGCATTTCTCAAATCTAACCGTTGCAGGCATACTTTATCTGGTTTGGCCTTGCTCCAAGTTGGCAATGTCGGTACGATGTTTATCCCATATTCTTCTATGAATTTTGAATCTTTCATTATGAGAGGGTCAGTTGAAGCTTTTCTACACACGTCCATATACTTCTTTTTCACCTCTGAAGGTGCATCAAAAAAGACGACTGATCCGTAAGAGTAGGCCAGCATCATGGGGCATCCTTCTGGGAAGCCTTCTGTTTCAGCATTGTCGGGGAGAGGGTGGGGGGAGAGAGCTACAGTCAAAGTGTCATTTTCTAGCTGGTTCCAGTGAGGTTCTATTTTAGAGTGGCGTTTCAGTGCTCGGACGTCTATTCTGCTCCCAACATAGAGGGCTTCTGCTTTGAAGTTTCTATTGAGGTCAGTGAGTGGGTAGAAGAAGTTGTTGTTGTTGTTGAGAGGTTGTTGGTGGTGTTGGAATGACGTTGAGTGGTTTTGTGAAGCTGATGGTGACAATTGGTGGGTTCTAGTGTTTTCTTTATATGGTATCCATTTGCGACGGGTTTCTGGAGGAGTCTTAGAAGGAGGAGGAGTGGGGTCGGTGGTGGTTTCCGGCTGTGACGCTGAGAATGGGCGGGCAAAACTTGGAGTGCACCGATGTGAAGAAGCGAGAAGGCTGGAAGATAAATGTGTTTCTAGGGATGTTAACGATGCATCTAGAAGATTTAAATGTGTCGATAGAGCTTTTTGAAACAGTGCGCAAGTTTTTCTCATGATCGCAGCTTTGCTTTACCAGCTGATTTATCTCTGGAATGTAGAATAGTATATATCTTTTAGATATGTGTGTATGATTATAATACAAACTTAAATTGGGCATTTTACTATGAGCCAAGACTTATAAATGAGGAGTCCCGGCGATGGAGGTTCCGACAGACAAGCTGACGAACCTTGCTTGTCTCTCTTCATGTTCATCACAAACATGTATATCCTGAACCAACAGCCCACATCTTAAACTGCCCTGTAATAGATGCTGAGATGCACTGGATACCATCATCGTGTCGCCTGGCTGTTCTTGATACATGCACAGTTGAGAAAGGGTGGCGTTGCAGCCGGTCAAGAGCGGTGAAGTAAAATGGGTGTAACAATTGTACACAGTGGGGAGTTCAATTGGAATAATTGTTGTTTTCAGATTGCTTGACACCTTAAACATCATGAATGACGACGATGAGCTCGCTTTAGAGCTGGAATTTGCTCCAGATGACTCGGAATACGTTGATTATGGAGAAGATGAAGACGAACAATATCAAGAAGCAGCTCCAGAACACACAGACACAAATCAAGAAGAGAAACCGCATAACAGGAACGACAATGCTAACCAAACTTCCCGCCCAGCCTCCTCTCGACGAGATGAAGCCAGACAAATCCGCCAATCAGACGACACTCACAGAGACCAACACCACAGAGGCAGGGACAGAGGCGACAATCGCTATCATGACCAAGGAGATAGAGGCCGTGGTGGTGGTGGCAGGTTGCATTATCAACAACCAAATACAGGTAGAGGCGGCAGCGGTGCTCGGGGCCATCATCATCAACAACAACAACAACAGCAACAACACCGTCCTCCCTCCTTTGGCAATCAAGTACGCCCCCCACCCCCACCTCCACCTCATTGCCAACAACAACAACCAAAAATGCCAGGCATGTTTCCACCACCATTTATCCAACAAAAACAACAACAACAACAACGACAGCAACCTGGCATGGCCCTCCCTCCATTTAGACCTCCATCAGTAGGAATGCTACCAAACGTTCCAGCGACAGCAGCAGCACAGCAACAACTAGCAATGCAGCAACAAGCACTGCTTATGCAAATGAGACAACTAGCAAGCATGCAAACAGCCATGCAAAATGGAGGAGGTGGAGGTAGGGGGCAGGCCATGTCAATGTCATCTCCGGATGCTATAGCACTTTTTCAACAACAGATGCCTCCTCCTCCAATGATGATGAATGCCAACCTTGCCGGTAGAGCTAATAATAGTAGTAGGGGAAGAGGAAGAGGAGTCAAGATGTATAGTAGTAGAGGAGTTAGAGATGATGGTAGTGGCCGTGGCCGTGGTGGTGGTGGTGATTATTCGCAGCAGCAGCATCATCATCATCAACGACAAGAACAACAAGAATGTCAACATGGAAGAGGAGGGGAAGATGGTCATCAAAGAGCTGGTGCTAGTAGTAGAACTGGGAGATACAGAGATGATAAGAAGGCTGGAATTGATGATTATCACGAAGGAGGAAGGAAACATGTAGAAGAGAGAGCTGATGATAATACTAATGATAGTAATGCAGCAGCAGGAGGAGGAGGAGGAGGAGCCAATAGTAAAGGAGAGGAGAAGGAGATGGATGAAGAAGAGAAACAGAGGCAAATGGAACAAAAACGAGCCGAAGCCAAAGCAAAAAGAGAAGCCCAAGAAGCAGAGAACAAACAGCTAGCCGCTGAGAGAAAGAGGAAGCTAGACCAGATACAAGCAGAAAAGGCTGGGAAGGAGAGTGCAAAGAAGAGGACAGTTGAAGCACAGATTGAGATATTGAAGAGAAGGATTGCAGCAGCAGAGGAAGCCAAGCTGGTGACAAGGACGACGTCGGGGACTGGTGGTGGTACTGCTGCTGCTACTATAAGTGGGGGAGGGGAGGGAGAGGGTGGTGGTGGTGGTGGAGAGGCTACAGTGGAAGCTAATTCTGCAGAGACTGCTGCTACACCTATGGAAGGAAGGAATGAAGATGGAGAGGAGGTGGAGGTTGCTGGAACTGGAGAAGCGGCGAATGTTGTGTGAGTGAGAGAGAGAGAGAGAGTCTCTGTCCTTACAATGTGAAGCATGTATATATGAGGCAAGTGTGTATCTATCTATCTCTTTTTACTATGATAATTGTACGTGATTTGATTTGATAACCCCCCATTCTACTGGTGATCATTGCATTACCAGGTATATTATTATTTATTATTACCATATTGTGTCAATTTTGAAATACTTACCTATTATTCTTTTGTGTATCCCTCCATGTGCAGATAAAAAATTTGATGAATGATGAAAAGACAAGGAGTGTAAATGATGTTACTTGGTATGATATGATGGACATAGAAACTGAATGTGGAGATGAGAGAGGGACGGATGCAGCTCCCCACCCTCTTTTCTCTCCTGGGTGGAATTGTGTGAGAGGATAAAGTTGAGATCGACCTGTACCGAGCAGCACAACTCAAACCAAAAATCGCATTTACATCTCCTATTTCGGAAACTTTCTTGACATCAAGATGATCGCTGCTGCTCAGAACGTTCGTGCCACTGCACCAATTGCTCGCAAATCCATCGTTGTTAAGGCTACTGCTGCTCAGCGCCCAGAGGTATGTAGATCTGAATGGATCAAATGGATAAATGAATATCAAACACAATTTGCACGTAATCAAGCCTCCTTTGTTGGTGATAGCATCATCTATCTTCCAGAGAACATAGAATCTTCCACCCCGTTTATTCGGCATATGGTATAGTGACTCATAACTCTCATCTAACCACCACCGATTGATCTCCAACACACAGGCCCCAAAGCCAAAGAAGGTGGAAAGTATTCTGGCCGCAGCATTCCTGGCCGCAGCTCTGATCACCAGTGCTCCTGCCCCAGCTCACGCCGGCAAGAATATCGTATGCGCTGCCAACCCGACCGCAAAAGTCTGCTTGAAGGACAGCGCCAAGAACTAAATTCAAAGCACTTGGAGAGACAGAGAGAGAAGAAAATCGTGGCAATGTCTTGAAACAAAACATGCTTATTTTGAGGGAGGAGAGGGGAAACTAGAAGGGACGTTTCTAGAGAGGAGAAACTAGAGGGGATTGGATATCATCACTTTCCCCTTTCCCTTTTTACTTTTACTTCACTTCACTGTATGTATGTATGTAATTCTTGAACATTGCGACTCTACCTCTATGTTCCATGTTACATAGTATTCAAAGTTCCCTTCAATTTATCAGCATCCATAAACCCAATTTTCCCAGCCTCCTCCTCAGTATACTCTCCACTCAACAAACTGGCAATCTGACCATGAGCCTCTCCAATGTTAGACACAATAGGCTTTACAAGAATACTCTGTGTAGTGGGGTTGGTGATATACAGCCTGATCTTGCTGATGACGTTGGGTAGGGAGGCAGTGAGAGCTGCATTGACTGCTGCGGCTACCTCGGATAGTCTCTCTGGAGATGCAAACGCGTGCTCTTTCAATGGCTTTTGATCTGAATTTGATGATGATGATGATGTTCCTACTCTGACAGCTGTCACCTTGGTAATGAAAGTGAGCAAGGGCTCCACTGCCAGCTTGGTCGCAAACATGATGAAATTCTCACATGCTGCCTTTAACTGCCTTTCCAGCTCCTTTTTAGCATCCAGCTGGCTCTCCAACAACCTAGGTGCACCCTTTGATACCAACTGCAACACTGCATTGTCGGAAGAAAGAGATAAAAAGGACAGTTGACCCGTCATCATCCTCCGTATGGCCTCTCTTGTATGTGTGAAATCAAGATCTCTCTCGGTCACTGCAGCGAAATCAGGCTGGTACATTGCTATTTGCTCTCTCAGGATTAGCAATTGCTTGATTGTGAACAGGTGGCCATCAGCTGCAGCTGATGATGATGATGATGATGAGCTATTATCATTGCGTGATGCAGCAGCAGCAGCAGCAACTGAAGATATAATCCTTCCTCCTTTTAGTACTTGGCTCATGGCTGCAGCAATAGCTTCTTGGGCCAATCCATTAAAGGTCTGACTGGGAACTGCTCTGTAAATCTTAGAGAGGAGAAAGAGAGCTTTCCTCACTGGAGGGTACCATAATAAAGATGAGGGGGAGGCCTCGTCTCTTGCTTCTTCTCTAATTTCTTCTTCTCCTTTGATTTCTCCTCCCAAAACAGCAGGGTAATCTAAATCTTGTGAAGTAGGAGTGAATGCCAAGATTTCTTCTCTCACAACTGCCTGAGCTCTCCATGTCAACCTCTCTTGTAGATCTGCCAATGTACGTCTCAGCGCTGGCTCTAATGTCAACTTTACTGTAGCATTAGCAGTAGATGATGATGCTCCACTATTACCAGTGTTATTGTCGACAATCTCAGTTTGTAAGACATTAATCAAATCACACAGTGCATCTATATTTTTCAAAGATACAGTAGCAGGGCGCATAGCATCATACAGCAGCGTGCACAGCGGGTCCATCAGTGGGCTGATGACTGCAGGTCCTACTGATGCAGCTCTGTCTGGGAAAAAGTTGCTGAATAACTGGTATTCTACTTGAGCTAGCTGGATCAAATAAGCACATCCATCCCTCAGGAAATCTACTAAAGATATGTTGCTAGTTTTGCTAGTAATAATGTTGGTTGCTGCTGTTTTCTTTTGGGCATCTTGAAACCTGGCAGCAGTAGGTGGCTGTAAGAGAGCAAGACGCGCTTCACAAAACAATACCTCACAATCACGCAGTAATCGTGTGTATTCTGGACGACTACCTCCTTTAGCTTTTTGCTCTAAACCACGGAGAAGGTCTTTGAGTTGAGGTTCTGCTGCTGCTCTGAACCTAACATGAAGCAATGACTGCAGTGCTGCAGCTGATGTTGTTGCTGATGCAGTTTCTGAGGTTGATGATGACGTTGAGTGTTCCTTGTTGCCTTGCTGTTCTCTTTCTTCTTCTTCTCCTTGCCTCTGAGCTTGCTGAGAAGCAGCTCGTAACGATGCAGCAACTTTGCTTCTAATGCCAGATAATGTTCTGGATTGTAATTGTCTTAATTTTGTAGAGTAGGCTGGTGCATCGAGGTAGTGAGGGTGGCTGGAGATGTATTGCAAGGAATCGTCTAGTTTCCGTAGCAGTGATAAATAATCAACTGTTGATGATATGTTGTTGTTGCTATTGGATTGTTGGAATGCAGCTGTTGTTTTTTCTAATTCATTGAAATAAGCCAACTTGGATGTGATCAGGTCTGCTACCACCATGAGCTTCTCTCTCTCACCAACTAACGATTCACAGGTGTCTTGTAGCGCTGCTGTTCTGCTGCTGACATGGAGATGGGCTTGGGAGAGGGACTCAAATGCAGCTGTGATGTCGTCTGTTTGTTGAATGAGGCTGTCTATTGAAGTGAGGTGGCTTTCTAAAGCTGCATTGTGGGCTATGAATTTACCCTCTGCTTCTGAAGCTCGGGCAGCTTCCAGTTCACTGAACCATTTCATAAAGGAGGTGGTGTTGTTGAGAAGGGGAGGGGCGTCAGTGGTAGTTGATGATGGTGTGGCAGTGGTGGTGGTGGTGGTGGTGGTGGTGGCTGTAGTAGTTGTGACTGTATGTGTCGAGGTATCATCAGAGGACCCAGGGTTGGTGGGAGGTGTCGCAATGACGCTAGTTGGGTCGGTTGCACCTCGAAGCTTTCTGGGAAGCGGATGGCGGGTGCAAATTGCAGAGAGGGTGTCAATTGCCTGCTGTTGAGCGTCAGTCAATGGCGCCTTCTGTTCGAGTATAGCAGCCTGGAAGATAAAGGGAGGTAGAGGGTGAGAAGAAGTGAGGAAAAAGGCCACTTGATCACTTTGGGATCGCTCGTCAAGTATTGTAGCGTGGATTTCAATCAATCACGTATGATTGAATGCACAAATGCATCTAAATATCAGATATAGCATTCAACGTGCTAGTCAGTAGGGTCTACATATAGAAACTCACCACACTCGTCATTTCTTTTTAAATTTTTCTAGCGATTTATAAGCCTACAATTGAGTCTTCAACACTTATTAGAGGACTCGGGTGCAGTTCTTTGCAAGTGATGAAATGCTACAGAAAATGGGAGGAAGAGGGGTGGTAAAAAAGCATAATGCCAGTCTAGGATCGCCACCACAATGGGGAGGGTGGGAGTAGTATGGTGGGGGTGGGCATGTGGTGATGGATGGGAATTGATGGGGTCATCATCCTGGTCAATTGGTTTGGAGAGAAGCAGAGGCTGAGGATTCAACGAATTAGAAGAGAAAAAAAGTGGTAATTGAAAGAACCAAGAGAAAAATGCACAATCAAGTTGCTGGTTCAAATTGTTCAACATGACCTTTCAGTTTATTCATAAAACTTTTCTGAAAACATGATGTACAGCTAGATAAGAACCCTTGTCCAGCATGACAAGAGTTGGCGATCATGACTTGGAGAAATGTTTGATCTTCCTTTGATCCAGGGTTTAAAATTTAAATTATGGTAACCCAGCCTATTTAATTATTTTGGATGCCATTTACTCAGTTTGACATCCCGCTCTGGCCACACCCACGATTCTACTCTCTCTCCAGATTAACAAAAAGACAGGTACATAAATAGCTTTTAGGACATAACAGTAGTACCATTTCAACATAACTTATATCTCTATGTATCCATATATCTTAGTACATTTTGGGGATTATTTGAAAAGAATCTGCTATTTGCTTAAGATCATCACCAACAACTTCCCAATCAGCATCAGTAGCAGCAGATGCTCCAAGCACATACACCTGCCCCAACCTAGCCCCTACCGCCAGCTCTGTCCTGCCACCTCCCTTGCTTGCAGGCAGGTTGACTGAGAATCTCTGAATGGTGATAGGATCCCTCTCTATGATGATGCCCAGTGGAGACTTAGGGTCCCTGGATGCCTGAGGGATGGTAATAACTGAGAATGATGATACAGTGGAACCTGGAGGGAGAATATACTGAGCTACTTGCATGGGTGTACCTAGTTGACTGATGTCTGTAACTTGGAAGAGAGCTTGTTTCATGGTGGCGGCCTGCCTGTTGATGACGGTGATGGAGGTTTTGTTGTCGGGTGAGCGGAGTTCTGCTCTGAGAGGGGAGGTGTTGGGTTTGGCGTTGGTGGATTTAGGGGCAGTGGGGATGTTGTCTTCTATAATGAGGTAGTTGGAGGGGTAGCGGAATTTATACTCTCTGTCGATGAAGTTGGCAAAGGCGGTGGAAGAAGGAGGTGATGTCCGTGTCGGTGTCGGTGGGGATGAGGGGGATTGGGTAGCTGCTGCTTGTTCCAGCGCTAATGCGGCATTACTAGAGTCGGAAGAGAATATTACGTGTGGTACAGTTATGCAGGCGGTTGCAGATAGTAGAGCAGTTCGTCTATTCGTCATTGAGAGATTGAAATTGATGATCTCTTGTTTCCTGGTGGATTTCTGACTAGTTTGCTGTTGTACATTGCAGCAACTTGTAACTGAGCGAGCCAACATTATGATATGAAAATGATGATATGGTTGAAAGTTGTGGGTTAATGTGTAATGTGAGTTTTTTTGACTTCGGCCACGAGCTCCGCCGGAGCCCCTATCTTCTTCTGCTGGGGATGTGAGGGGTTGTTTCCCTTGGAGGGTGCCTATGCCATACCCCTCTTCGACAAGTCCATTACCTGCCACTGGCAGAGAAGGTGATTTAGGTGGCTGGAGAGACCTACCACAGACCTAATATGTGACTATGTCTCCACTTCTTCTCAATAATAATCTAGCCAAAGGTCCTCATTTATGATAAGAGGGGAGGTAATACAGACTGACGAATGCCAGGTGGACTTGGAGACTTGCTTGATCGATTGTTGTGACTCACACGGATCAAAACTGTGTGCATGTGTATAGATGGAGTAAACGAATTACCATAGTTCCATTAAAACACCCAAGGGGCAGAAACAAGCTACTTATTTTGTAGGAGAAGCGATTGATTGCTTTCATCCACCCAGCAGATCAAGGTTCAATAAATGGACGAAGCCACTCGTTATAAAGACGAAGGCAACAAGCTCTTCAAATCCAACAAGTACAAGGAAGCCATAGCCAGCTACACTGCCTCGATAGATGCTCACCCGACATACCTCGCCTATGCCAATCGAGCATTGGCCCGTCTCACCCTGAAACAATATACCCTAGCAATCCCAGACTGTACATCAGCTCTCACAATTGATCCCACCTATGTCAAGGCACTCCTGAGAAGAGGCACGGCTCATAAAGAGCTTCAAAACTACCACCAGGCTGCGTTAGACTTTGACATGGCAGTTAGACTAGAACCTGAGAATGCTGGTGCTGCTGAGGAAAGAATGACATGTTTGCAGCACATTAGTATTGGTGATGATGATGGATGGGAGGTATTGAATGTCAATAATAATACCAGTAGTAAAGTGGAAATAGAGCAAGGACACACAAAAGAGAAGAATTACGACACACAAACCGCACCTCTTTCTTCCCCTCTTCCTCCTCCTCTTCCTTTTCCTTCCTCCTCCACCACCACTACCACCACGACTGCAAAACTACCACTAAAACCACCAAATAATGTTATAGAATTTGAAACTAAATGGCGCAGTTTCTCAAGACACGGCGGTTTTGATACCATCAACCAACACATTTCTTACCTCTCTCTGATAGAACCTCCCCAGAGACTGGGTGCATTATTAAAACAGACCCTGGCACCACCCTTGTTGTATGATATAATAAAAGCATTACTTAGTGGTATGCTTATGGTAGATAGCGATATAAAGAGGCAAATGGAGCAGTTGAGTGTGTTGACAGAGGTACCAAGGTTCGGGCTTAACATGATGAGCTTACCGAGTGGCCAGAAGAAGGAATTGATGGAGTTGTGGGAGAAAGTGGAGAGGTGTGCTGAGAGTAGAGGCGGAGGATTAGAAGAGGAAATTACAGCATTGAAATTGAAGTATATGTAATGTTTTTCTAGATAAATTTTAAGATCTATTTCGAAGAAGAAAAACCTGCTCTCGGGGACGACGGTCGGGGCCATGACTTTGCCTGGCAACTTACTCTTTAAGCCCCCATGTCCCTGAGCCATTGACACATTCGTAATCTTTGTTAAGATCACTGTGAAATTGACACTGTACAGGGCCTAATGCCGACTTTGATCACGTCTCAAAACAAAACAGACACAATGATTAGAATCTTCAACTCCGGATTTCATATGGCTCGGCTAGTGAATAGCAAATGCACCACCAGACATCTGCCCACTAGAATGCATTCGTCATCCTTCTCCACCCCCACTGCCTCTTCTGCTGCTTCTGCTACTGGTTCCTCCACCACATCCTCCTCCTCCGCTCCCGCCAACGTCATCCAAGCCCTCAAGCAACGAGGCCTCCTCCAAGACTCCACAGGTCCAGAATTAGAGCTCCTCACCACCAAGAAATCCATCTCTGTCTACTGTGGTTTTGATCCCACTGCAGAATCCCTCCACCTGGGCAACTTGCTCGGCATCATCGTCCTCTCTTGGTTTCAACGATACGGACATACTCCAGTTGCCTTGATAGGAGGAGCTACTGGTAGGGTGGGTGATCCTTCAGGCAAGTCTGCAGAGAGACCAGTTTTGGCAGACGAAGCAATAGAGAGAAATGTCAAGGGAATAGAGACCATATTACACCGCCTTCTTTCTCTAAGTACAAATAATGGTCCTGGCAATGGTGGCACCCCTCAGCAGCCAGTAAAGATAGTCAACAACCTGGATTGGTTAGGCAACATGGGTTTATTGGAATTTTTAAGAGATGTAGGTAAATATGCCAGAGTGGGAACCATGCTGGCAAAAGACAGCGTGAAGACTCGCCTTGATAGTGAAAGTGGTATGTCGTATACGGAGTTTACATATCAGCTGCTGCAGGGATATGATTTCGTTCACTTGGCGAGGGCGCATGGTGTTCAGGTGCAGATAGGAGGGAGTGATCAGTGGGGAAACATCATTGCTGGAACTGAACTGATTAGGAAAACGCTTGATGATAACGATAATGATAATGGTGATAATACTAGTGTCAATGATATGACATGCCATGGAATGACGTTTCCATTGCTATTGAAAGCAGATGGTACAAAGTTTGGTAAATCAGAGAGTGGAGCAGTATGGTTGGCAGCTGAAGCATTATCTCCATACAAGTTTTATCAATTCTTATTCAGCACAGCAGATGTAGATGTCATTAGGCTGCTAAAGTCGCTGACATTTCTGCCTTTGGAGGAGATTCAGGAGATTGAAGCCAGTATGAGTGACAGTGGATACATTCCAAACACAGCACAGAAAAGATTGGCAGAAGAGGTGACTCAATTTGTACACGGGGAAGCAGGTCTAGCTCAAGCATTAAAGGCAACTGCTGCATTGGCACCAGGGGCTTCCAGTACTGAGCTGGATGCAGCAACATTGTTAGAAAGCGATGTACCTCAAGCCAGCCTGCCCAGAGACCAAGTAGTGGGGGTGTTTCTATCTGAAGTAATGGTAGCAGTAGGAATGCAGCCTAGTAAAGGGGCGGTGAGAAGGATGATTAAAAATGGAGGGGTGAAGATGAATAATGTTAAAGTGGAGGATGATGAGGTTCAAGTGAGGGAGGAGGATTTGGTGGAGGGTAAGCTGTTGTTGTTGACGGCCGGGAAGAAGAATAAAGTTATGGTGAAAGTTGAGGTCTAATGGCAGTGATCATGTTAAGTGAGTTTTCAAATTTTCAAACGAGTTGGGGGGGGGGGTTTCCAAAATCTAGATAATCCATATGTGGAAAACTTTTTTGGAAGCTGCGTTGAAACTGCAACCATGGCAGAGATAGTGAATTGCGGGAAGCTTCTGTTCATGCTGAAATGATCGGGGATTCATCCAAAACAGTCCAAAACTGACAGAGTGAATGTTATAAACATGTATAATAAGTATGGAATAAATTAGTTAATTGTACAGGTACAACATTAAGAGCAAGGATTGGGCCATTCAATTCTGTCGAGGTGCATATTATCCTACCTGTACAGTAGCCGGTATAGTTAGGACAAGGAAAGTTTGGTATCTAATAATTCCCCTGGGATCAACAAGCTTGTAGTTGATGGTATCCACATATCTGTGCTGACACGCCTGAATCTGGCAAAATTGCAAGCCACTGCAGCTACACTCCTCCAGAGGATCCTCCGGAAAGGAGTCGTTGGACAAGAAGAGGAGGACTCGTGTAGGGGAGAGACAACTCCCATAGTTGTCGTAAAATATATATTCTGCACTGCATATTGGTTTTCTGTAACGATTTGTGAGTGCCTAGATGCTATTTACACAGCTTTCAACCAGATTTGAGTCTTGAATTCGTCAATCACGTGATATTGGGCAGGGAGAAAGCTCGTTGGTAGTACCATTACAGGATTTTGCTCAATCCCCTCTAAGCAAATGTTGACGTTCAGGGGCAAGTTCAGTCAACTTTTCTATGGAAAGTGCACCATTTGCGGCATGAAGTTCAGATCAGGTTATGATAATTATATATAAACTTCTTAAAAACCGATTTCAGAAGATGCGTGTGAATTACAGACAACTTACTCGGAGGTCACTGGTTCAAGCCCAGTAGGGAGCGTTATAGGCTTCCTTAGCTCAGTAGACAGAGCTTCGAGCTGTTAATCTTTATTTTTGCTATTTCCCAATGCATGGAAACTGTTATACTTATTTTTCTGTCATTTTCGGAATCTACGCACTTAGAGCAACAAATAGAAGCATTAATAGTTGATTCGGAGATGTCCACCGCCTGTAAGGGCGTCTGAGCTCTGGCAGGGTTGACACTAGCCTGGGGTTTTTGATGGGCTCCCATGCCGTTATGACTTGCCTCTTAGGATATCTTTTTTCAATAATTTACAACTAATACACCCATCTAGAGAGGCAAATAGTGATGCCAAATCTTTGTCCGGGGCAGAGAGCGGAGGAGGGCGACAAAGGAGACCACTCCAACTCCCGCTTCCACACTCTCCTTAAGTTATCTCATCCATACTGACCACCCTGCTGATAATACAGTCGTCGTCCTTTAGAGAAATCAAGGCAGATAAACACTGCAATGGTGCTTTTCCTAGCTACCCCGACACATAGAACATTGTTTACAATGATCAGGGCAACTCGGCGGGAGATCAGAGCAACTCGAGCCGGGCATTTCAAGTACATATCGTCATCAACACCTGTACCATTTACCTCTTCATCCAATGCATCACCACCACCACCATACTACTCACCACCTCCCCAGTTCCCACCTCCCCGACCGCCCCTCTTCCACGCCCCTCCTCACACCTCCCAAATCTTCTGCAATCGCTCCCTCAACATGGCCTCCATCCAAGCAATAGGATTTGACATGGACTACACCCTTGCTCAGTATAAACCAGAAACATTTGAAACTCTCGCATTCTACCAAACCATAGAAAAGCTCATCTTATACTTTGGGTACCCAGAATCTCTCCGACACCTGGTGTTTGACTGGAAATACATGGCTAGAGGGCTGGTTATAGACAAAAAACGCGGAAATATACTAAAAATAGACAGACATAAGTATGTCAAGCTAGCATACCATGGTTTCAAAGAACTAGAAAGACACGAACGCATGTCATTGTACAATTCGGCTGAACAACGGTACGATTTCGAAGAGCCAGATCACGCTCTCATCGACACGTTATTCTCGTTAGCCGAGGCTCACTTGTTTATGCAACTAGTAGAAATAGCAGATTCCCCAGATAGAGGGTGGTTACCTGTTGGTAAGCAGTATGCTGATCTGTATAGAGATGTCAGAGGGGCGGTGGATTTATGCCACCGGGATGGCTCCATTAAAAGGGAGGTTGCTCGGGAGCCTGGTAAATACATCCATTATGACCCTGGACTAGTCCCTCTCCTCCAAATGATGAGAGATGCTGGCAAGAAGACCTTTCTAGCAACTAATTCTCTGTACGACTATACCAACGTAGTGATGAACTTCTTATTAGAAGGGAAACAGGGGGCTGATAGAGATACAGAATGGATTAAACATTTTGATGTGGTGGTCACGGGAACAGGAAAACCGAGGTTTTTCACTGAGAGGAAGGATTTGTTTGCTGTTGACCCTGTGACTGGAGCTCTGTTTAATACTGAAGGGGGTTCTCCTATGGTTCCTATAGGGGATGATGATTTGCCTACTCCTTTGTTTGGTAGTACTGCTCCTAAACTTGTGCAACGGGGAAGTGAGATGGGGAGAAGAAGGAAGAAGAAGAGAGGAGGAAAGCATCAAGAAAAGGAGGAGGAGGAGGAACTACATCAACAAGAAGAAGAAGAAGAAGAAGGTCTGCTAATAAACCCCAACAACACATCCAAGAATGCTCTACATAAAAGAGTATTCCAAGGAGGTTTCTACCTAGACCTTCACAAAGCTCTGGGAGTCAACAGTGGAAGTCAAGTATTATATGTAGGTGATCACATCATGTCTGATATTTTGAGATCCAAGAAGACACTAGGATGGAGGACAATGCTGGTGGTACCTGAATTAGAGTATGAACTGCAAGTAGCAGCCATGTTTCCTGGAGATTTGCAAGAATTGGCGATATTGAGAGCGCAAAGGGATGCGGTGGATGATCAGATACAGAGAATAGAATGGGAGAATACTATGGTTGATAGGTATGATGAAGAGGAGGAGGAGGAGGAGGAGGAGGAGGACCAGGCGAACACTGCGTCTGTATCGGCAGTTCTGGTTAATTTAAAGGAGCAAAGGGACGGGCTGAAGGCAAGGCACAGAGATGGGCTAAAAGCTAGGCACAGCAGATACCACCCAGTATGGGGAGAATTGCTAAAGACAGGATATAGTCGCAGTATGTATAGTGGACAGATAGAGAGGTTTGCATGTCTTTATACAAGTCATGTGACTAATATGCTGCATTACCCTCCGTCAAAAAGTTTTAAAGCGAGGACGGAGAAGATGGCACATGAAGAGAGGGAGTGGTGGGGTGGTGGAAGCACTGTGGGTAGCGGTGATTGATTTTAATTTAAGAGAGTGATTTGTAATATTAATTAATCCCAGTTTCACGTGCAGGGAGGCTGAAATTGCTGCGTGCAGTCCTCCTTCCAACCATGTAATATTAATTAATACAGTTACATACCGCTCACAACACTTTGCTTTTTTCAGTTCCTTTAGCTCATTCTCCCACAGCAATACCGTTACAGTTGTTGTTGTTGTTGTCCTCTAAGAAACTTTCTCATTCCTTGCCAAACACTTCTGGTACCAGGTATATAGTGCCCTCCCTTGTGTATCAATACACATCTCTGTCTAGCATCAAACATAGATGCCAAGAGATGGGAATCTTCTGATGTGATGAATGCTGGACCATCAGCATCATCACCACCCAATTTTGTATTACTACTACTAGTATCCTGTTTCTTCTCAGTACCATCACTACTACTAATAATATTATTGCTATTGCTTCCATACACGTGCATTGATGGCATGCAAATTGGCTTCTTCTCCGCTAATACCTTTTGTAATTCATCCACTGAAGGCATGTACCCAGACGCACATATACAAAACTTGAAAGCATCAGGATGCAGTGCACACATGGCAGCTGCAATACCTGACCCTTGAGAAAATCCTAATATTCCATCATACGTAGTAGTACCAGCAGACATGGCTTCTTGGATGACACGATGAGAGAGGGCCCAGCCTTCAGTCTGCCGTAGATGTTGGGTGTTGCAGATATAAGATGGTGCTGGTGTCGGTAGAATAGATAATGCAGAAGTGGTGGTTGGGGTTGGGGTTGGGGTGGTATTACTCGTCCTTGTATTGGTCTCTTCTTCTCCACTACTACCGTTATTAGCAGTAGTACCATCAATTGTACTACAATTATTATCTGTTGGAACAACCAGCCATGCTCTTTTATATGTCTGTTGCTTCCTCTCCTCTCCAGATGGCTTTCTATAATAATAAGACAACACATGTGGTGCATCAATGACGGTGAACTCTGCTATATCACTCAACTTCCTCATCCAGTCTTTGTTCCTTGCTAGAAACCCAATACCTGTCTGTCTGAAACCATGAAGCACCAGAATCTTTAGTTTGCTATTACCAGATCCCGTTGGCATAGCAGTGGTTGGAGCAGCAATGTTCGTTGTGATGGTAGCATCATCATCATCATCAGCAGCAGCAGCAGCAGCAGCAGCAGCATTATCATCATCCGCATCATCAATAGTATGACGCATCCCTCCTTCCCCCCTCCCTTCTCCTCCTCCTTCTCCTACTACACCTCCTTTTCCTCTTTCAACACACAATTCACACAACATATCCTTCTTCTCTGGATCATCGGCACACTTGGTACATCTTAATATCAACATACGACACAGCACACATCTATGTCTCTGCCTATAATCATCATAAGGGGCCCTGCACCCCATACATCTCCCTATAACTGAATTATCATCACCTCTAGTACCACCACCACCAACAACCGATATCCGATCGTCAAAGTAGAAATTCTTCCCTCTGAAATACCCTCCACCCCCTCCCCCTCCATCCACCTCAGGGAAAGCTTCCAAATACCTCTGTATGCCCCCCCTTAACTGAACTACATCCACTGGCTGCTCCTCTTTAGGATCATTACTGAATATTTTCAATAAATGAGCACTCGCTCTCTCACATCTCACCCCACCAGTACACACCATGAAGACTGTCTTGCCTACCAACTGATGTTTATGTGACTCCAGCCAGGTGGGTACTTCATTAAATGATCTAGTTTCTGGGTCAATTGTGTCTATATTGGGGATTTGAAAGGTGCCTATTCTTGTTTCATATTTGTTCCTCATATCTAGCAAGACGGCTGCATTGTTGTTATTATTGGGGTTGTCTTGAGTATCTGTACCAGCATGTATATGCTGTTGTTGTTGTTGTTGTTGTTGTGATAATAAGTTGTGAAATTCAATAGGTTCTACATGTCTAGCACCCCTGGGTTGAATCTCAGCTTCATTTGAAAGTAATACCTGCTCCCATCTGCTTCCATAAAATGCAACGACTTCTTTGCAGATTTGAACAGAGAGACGGTCAAAACCAGTTTCCTTAGCTACTCTATTGTGGTTGTTGTTATTGTCTTGTGTTTGTAATGGAGGATATTCAGCAAGCTTGAAGTCTACTATTTCTCTAGCACCGGGGAAGTTTTGGCAGAGTTGTTCTTGGTGTTGTAACAGTGCAGAGATGCGGCCACTCAAACAGCAATTCAAGCCGTCTTCTGCACAACGACAGCGGCCAACCAACCCAAGCTTGGAACATGTATCTTCCAACCATTTGGCAGTTTGTTCTTGGCTTGACCGTAGATCTATGTAGTAGTAATAGAGAAGAACTCCAGTCTTTTCTTCAGCAAGGTTCACCATGGTATGTAATTTCTCATTCAAATCAGCATTTGAATCCCTTTCACAAATGACACTCAGTTCGATATTATCAGCAATTCAGACTTCAATCAAACGTATCCAATGTCTAAAATTACACCTAACCTAAATTAAAGGCCTACAGTTGTCAGCAGATGCATTAATCACGTTTCCACGGTCATCCATTCTTTCTCTTCTTCCTCCACACCCTTCACACCACCACCTCCACCATCTCCATCTTCCCCAACCACCAACCTAGACCCCCCTTCCTCATCCTTCACCACCACATCCACCCTATCCACCAACCCCACCCACTCATCTCTCTGAGCCACTATCAATATCGTCCCATAATCCTCCAACATCCCCCTCAACAACCTAGCCACCATCCACCTCCCTTGCCCATCTAAATGTTGCATCACCTCATCCATGACCAGGAGATTAGATCTCAGTCTGCCTCTACGAGCTGTGAGCTCGCTGAAACCGAGAGCAAGGGCAAGAGCTACTCTGCGCCGTTCTCCTCCGCTCAGTTGGGAGACAGAACGACGACGGTATTCCAATGCGCCGGGAACTCTCACTTTGATGACTTTTTCAATCTGTTCTATAATATTATCTGCTGTTGTTGATGCAGATGTAGAATCAATTCCTCTACTTTTAGCACTACTGGTGGTAGCCGCAGTTTTCTTGGATCGATAAGGGGCTAATTCCAAAGTTACTGATGTCGTAAGAGCAGCTAAATGTCTGGCAGTAGCTCTCTGTAGATCTCCCAACACTCCTTCTAATACAAAGTTGACTATGCCAGTAGGTCGGAATGCATCATCTACCATTCTATAATGTCCTCCTTTCACTGTTATGTCTGATATTGTCTGTTCCAGAGATGTGATGGCATCTTGTTCTGTTTTGATGAGGGACTGCAATCTGTCCACATCATTGAATTCAGATGACGATGATGATAATGACGATAGGGCGTAGGACAGCTGCTTCACTCGATCTGCTGCTCTTTCTGTTTGTGTAATACCAGCTGACAATGCTGACGATAATACAGCAATTGTAATATCAGCAGTTGTCACGTCTCTGTCTTCCTCCAGCAACATATCTTGCTGTATCGACAACAACAACACATTACGAGCCCTGTCCTCCAAGTTTTTCAACATCAACCTCTCTTTTATACTCGACGCTTGCTGCAGCACTACTTGTACTTCTTCCTCTGCCTCTAGTATCTCATTATTCAATGTAACCACCAGCTGTTGATGGTGAGCTTCATCAATGGGTTGGAAGCACCTATCACAAATAGCGTCTGATGATAATGAGTTGAGGTTGCCCAGTGTCTTCTTGTTGGTCCATATTTTAGATTCAGCTGCTCCTTGTTGTTTTTGTAGGTGATACAGCCTGTCCTCTAATTCACTTCTTGTTACCATTATACTACCATTTCTACTACTATCTAGTAGAATAGTAGGGGCCCCTACTGTATTATTACCATTACTACCATTACTACTACTACTGCTGCTGCTGCTGCTGCTGCTATCATTCTCATTGTTGAGAATGTGAGCTGCCCTGGAAGCAGCTCGATGTAGAGCCACCGCCTCTCTCTGCAGCTGCTCCTGAGCCATTTTATAATTTCTCTCAGCCTCCTGCTGCCTCTGCTCTCTATCTCCCAACTCACCCTTCAACCTCCCAATCATCTGCAACCTCACCCTCATATCATCCTCACATCTATGTACATCACCCCTCAGTGCTGTCATTGCAGCCCAGGATCTCTCTCTCGCTGCAGTCCACACCTCCAGCTCCACCAACTTGCCCAGCTCATCTTTCAACGCCCTATCACTAGCCTCTAACAATGCAGATACATCATTCTGCCCATAAAACACAGTACGCCCCAGTAAATGAGTACCAAGTAGGCTGTCAATAGCAGCCTGTGTCAGTCGTACTTCTGCTGCAGTGCAATCTTCTCCGTCAATCCACAACTTCAGTCCCCCTCCACTCCCCCTCCTGACCGCCACTCTCTCCACCATGAAATCAGTCTCACCATTCACTCTTCCCTTCACCCTCACCCTTGCTACTTTACTATCCTCGTTAATTAAATCAGCATTACTCACCCTACCCCTCCCTCTTGCATTAGACGCAGTAGCAGTAGTAGCAGAATCTGCACGTGCATCCACACATCCAGTGGCTGCCCAAAGAGCGGCCATCACCAGTGCCGTTTTCCCTGCACCATTGCTTTCCATTCCACCGTCAGCAGGGCCGTCTACATTGCCAGTGATCACTGTCAGGCCTCGGTTATCCAGTGGGTAGGTTGTTTTATCCTTGAATGAGAAATAGCCTTCTAGCTCTACCGAGTGAAATTCTACAGACCTATATTGATGATGATGTTGTTGTTGTTGGCTAGTATTATGAGTAACAGTACTAAGCCCACTACTACTACTACTATTGCTTCTCCCTGAATAAACATCTTCTAATATTTGTACTCCTATATTGACTGCACCATGAGGAAGTCTCTTAAGTTTAGCATATTTCATGAATATCTGACTGGGTGTCTCATCACCTGAAAATTGTATCCTTGCGTTGGTAGCATTCCTATTCTTTGATGATGTTCCATCTCCTCCTCCTTCTCCATCTCCTTCTTCTCCTTCCTGTAAGGAGGTAGGGGGAGGTGCTACAATCTCTATTTGTATCCCTCTAGATTGTAATTTCCTCAATTCTTTCTTCCTTTCTTTGATATCTTCATCTCTCAGTACCATCCTTACTCTGTCTCCTGTTCTTAGTCCCAGCTCTTCCCACAAATCCCTTGAAGGAGGAGCAGATAATTCTCCCTCTCCTTCTCTATCACTCCCCTCCTCTCTGTTCTCTCTATCACTCCTCTCTTCCTCCTCTCTATCGACAATGAAATGTCTAGGCCCAATATCCAGGGGAATCTTCTCAACAACACCCCACCCCTGACTGCTATCCAGTACCAGTAGCTTCTTCACCTGACCAGCTTCTGATCTACTGACTTGGTAGGGGGAGCCTACATAGGTGATGTTGGTACCGGGGACGGTGTGTGGTTTGTGATAGTGGCCCATATAGGTGGGGATGGAGGGGGGGAAGAGAGAGGGGGGGAGACCGTCTCTGGCTTGGTGGGCTTCATTGAGGAAGCCACCGGTGATGTCTGCGTGGCCAAATATAGCTGTTACTTTGAGTTGTGATGATGATGAAGAAGGGGAGGAGGATGGAGAGCTATTGCCATTACTAGAGGGAGAGCCAGTATTACTACGATTACTACTACCATTATCACCATTACTAGTGCTACACTTGATAGCACCAATTGCAGCAAGCAATTCAGTTCTATCTCTCCTATAAGGCAGCCATAAAGCATCTTGAAACACTGCTGGACCATCAAACACATGTATATTAGGTGAAGCAGCTGCAATAGGGGAAAGAGCATGTACCAGTCCACCAAGGGTGGCCTGATCATGGTTGCCAACCAACATAAGAGTAGGGGGCTGCCAAGTCTGGAATATCTTGATAACATCGTCTAGAGGCTGGATAGGGAGAGCACCACGGAGATGCCAGAAGTCCCCTAAGAAGATGACACCGGCATCGCGTTCCAAAGCAGTTTGTTGGACGGTTTGGAGGACTTGGAGGGCGATGGGGCGGGTGCGAGGAGCGAGGTGAAGGTCGGAAAAGACGATCCAGTTGTGTTTGAGGGAGAAGGGTTCGGGGGAGGGAGGTGCATATTTGTGTAGATCTATGAGTGAGGAGGTGCATCTGGTGGTGAATCGGTTTAGTCTGAAACTCGTGAGACGAGCCCTGCTGGGTAAAGACATTTTTGGAAGATCACATCCACTTCGATTCATATCGAGTTAGTAGCCTTATAGTTTGTATTATGCAATCAGATACATGACTCAACATTGTATCTACAAGACTGGATCCCCAATTCAACCTAAAGTTAAATTTGGCTCTGAAATTGGGGGAGAGCGACAGGTAGCCTCCGAGGTCCCTGGCTCCCCAAAATCAATCTGCGGGGTGGCAAGGGGTGGGCAAAGTTAAAATTTGATCGACGTCTTAAAGACTCCTGTTAGCCCTTATTGACGTGCATTTCCTTCTGAAAACGGTATCGACGTGAATCTGGCACGTTTCATAAAAGAGTAAAGGGAGCAACAGCTTGCCAGACAGGAAACAAGCCATTTCGAGGCTGATTGAATTGATGCTTCAACTCCTTTAAGCAGAGTAACATTCATAATTTGAACGTATCAATTACAATACGGAAGTTTTGTGCATTCATATTCGCGCTGAACCGCTTCTCGAGACATCAAGACACTCATAATTTGCTTTCTTGAGGAAACGAGCTAGAATTCCCTCTCGAAAACACAATCTGTTGTTCACGACCATCTCGTGCGATACCAAGGATAAAAGACCAGGTCTCACCTCTCAATTTTATCAATACCAGGAACCAAGCCCTGGACACACATTCCCCGACAATTGCAGCTCCCGCTCTCCACCCCCGTTTCTCTCTCTCTCTCTCTCTTCCCCCCCTTCTGACGTCAACAAATATATAAAACTTCTCTATTACAATGAACGGCAAACCCCTAGCTCGATCACGTCCCACCAACAACCAACTCCTCTATAAAGCTTATTTCAGGTGGGATCACAACACACATGAACTCCAACCAGGTACCATTCTCCCCGATGACACAGAGGCGTGTCCCTCAGTCACCTCTGCCTTCCTCCAAATCCTGGCCACCATCCACCAGGTAGAAGCAGCCAGAGTCAACAAACCACGTAATGTCCTCAGAATTCTATCCACAAACACTAGAAGAACTAAAGTCGTAGAACTGTCATCAGGCACTCATCGAGTAGCAGAGGATCCCAGAAAGCATTCCCTTGCTGATGGAGAAGGGGGGCATTATTCTACTAATTTGGATAGGAATAGGTATGGATCTGATAATAACTACCTGTTTACTGTCACTAGATTTGATTTGGAAGCACTAGGGATGTGCCCTTGTATGGTAGACATTGAAATTATCGACACAAGGAATGGAAACGAAGCTCAGCTGGTGTGTGCTGGCACTGGTGCCTGTACTTGCAACGACCCAACCAGAAAGCAGCTGGCAGACTTGAGTTACTATCCTCAAGAAACTAGAGCTCCCAGCCCACCTCCAGCCAGAGAAATGAGGAGAGTAGCATCAGCTGGAAACTTGATGAAAAGATCAGGCTCTGCTGCTCAACTCGCTGGTGGGGGGGGGGGAGGTTGGGGGAGGGGGGGGGTGTTTGGTGTTGGGAAAGGCCAACTAGGTTTAAAAAGATTACAATGGAAAGGGAAGTAGGTAGACAATTACGCAGGTCCTGGAGGTCTGAAT
>Ga0114919_10000440_pt1 | contig 32079 bp, 19 predicted proteins | sample BlataG_FD_88682 | JGI IMG/M metagenome (GOLD analysis project Ga0114919, IMG submission 88682) | Deep subsurface microbial communities from Black Sea to uncover new lineages of life (NeLLi) - Black_00105 metaG | ecosystem: Environmental > Aquatic > Marine > Oceanic > Sediment | place: Atlantic... | reverse complement strand
TGGCACCGGCATCGGTATCACGGGGTGTTTGCACCGAACCACCCGTTGCGGCAGGCGGTCACGGCGCTTGCCATCGGGAATATCGGCAAGCAGCGGGACGCGAAGACGGTCGAGCATGCCGGTGCCTCGGATGCCGCGGGTGGAGACTGCTGCGGTTCGGCGGGAACCGTTGATGGAAAGTCATGCCATCACGACACGTCGCGGATTACCTGGGTGAAGCTGCTGGCACGGGTGGGTGAGGAGTTTCCGCTGGCGTGTCCAAACTGTGGCGGCGATATCCGGCTGATCAGCTTCATCACCGACCTGGGGCCGATTCGGAAATTCCTGACGCATCTTGGCGAACCGCTGGATCCACCGCGCGAGTCACCAGCGCGGGGGCCGCTTGTCGACTGGGCTGAGCTGGTGCAGTCCCAGGGTGCTGGAGAGTTCGAGCAAGCGTCACCGGATGATCTGCCCATGATTGACATTCATCACCGCTGAGAGCCAGCGCCATTCCTTCATGACGCTCGATCGCGCTGCCGCATTGAATGCGATTCGAAAGCGGTCTGCGCCGGTAGCAGAATTCTCCGCATGCGCCCGATCTTTCTTGGGTTTTCGTGCCGTTCACGAGGCGAGTGAGTCCGTGACATAACGTGAAAAGGGAGCCAAATCTGATCAATTCTACCCTCTCTTTCGAGCCCCCTGAAAGCCGCTGCTACACAACGAGCCAACGCATCCCCCGTAACGGTGTTGGCTGTGCAGTGAACTCTTCGATTACCGCCCGGCCCCTGATCGCTGCGATCGAGAAGGTTCCTGGCTATCGACCGGTCCACCACGACGATCCATTCGATACCTTGCCCATCTGCGCCGCTTTCCCCTGGACAAAGCGTTTGATATTGCCCCATGTTCCAGCGTGTGTGCTCATTCGCTGAGTGATCACCCTCAGGCCGGCCTCGTGATGGAACTTGGTCGCAACAAACGACAGTAGCGCATTAATCCGCTGCACGTGTTGGTCATAGCTTTCGTCGGTCGCAGTCGTGGAATTCTGGCCAAAACGTATGGCGACTTCGTTCAGGGCATGAAACATGGCCGTGCCCTCATCAGATTCAAACCTCTCCATGTAGTGACTCTGAGCCTTGGTTTCAATCTGCCCCAACAGTGCTCGCTTGGCGTTCGCGTCGAGCTTTCTGACAACGCCAAACCGACCTGAGTTGTTGTTGATGAGCCATCTGCCAGAGTTCTGATAGACAAGCTCACCACCGATTAGGGCAAGACCCGTCGACTCGATTGAACCCGCGCATTCTGGATGGGTTGGATCGAGCGTGGCGAAGTTACAGACGAGCGTGGGATGGCCTGTGCGACCAGCGGCCTGCATCTCAGCTGCAACTTTCCTCCAGACTCGATCGGCACTATGAAAACCGAACGCCTCGGGGTGCTCCCATGGTTTCTCAAGACCAACGACAAGATGGAGATCAGGAGAGGTGAGCGCCCAGTCATACCGTACCGACTGGACTGGTGAAAAAGAAAATGTCCGGGAACCAATAGGGTTCGCTGTCAGGTCGGTCCACGCCGGATTGAGCCTTGCGGGAGCGATCGCGCCCTCACCCCGCCCCGGCCTATAGCGGTCAGTTGCATTGGTGAGCCCTGGCTTAACGACATGCGGGGCGAACTCTTGCTTTTCGATGTACGAAGGTGCTTTGCCTGCGGTGAGCGAGACCGCAGCATCTGGGGTGAGTCTCAAGAACGGGAACATGAATGCCACCACGCTTTGCCGACACTTGCGCAATTCAAGCAGGCTGCATTTTGCAAAGAACGCACCCGATGGTCAAGAACGCTATTCGTTGCACCGCCTTCAGTGTTCGCAAGCACAGCCAACTCCCGGTGGCACGATGAATAAACCGCAGGAATGGCATGAATCCAGTCCTGCGGTTAAAAGCTGAGGCAAAGAAAAACAGGGAAGAAAGCCCTCGACAAGCGGTCCGTTGGGAACGGTGAGAGGGGCGGTCTCAAGTCCACCGTCACATCAATTCCCGGCCAACAGTGACGACGAGCGCGTGTTCCATCGCCTGGTCGACCGTAGCCCGGTCTTTCACCACTTCAAGGACGCGGCGGCCAAGCTTGAGGACCGCCTCTCGGCGATCACTCTTGGGTTTGCTGGCGATGTGATCTTGGATCTGCTCAAGGACCTGATACAGAACCAAGGCCTTCTGGTTGCAGTTGTCGACAGTCCAGTGCCCACCAATATTCCAGTACTGTTGAACAAGCCCGTCGATTGCTGCCACTTGACTGTGCCTTCGCCCAATTCGCACGGCGCTGAGCTTCTTCCATGCAGCAAGACTCCAGATGTCAGGGCCATTGGGATCGACCACGGAGTAGGTGACGCCTGGGGTTTGCGGGGCGTTTTGGACGACTGCAGCGGACTGCCGCATCTTGTTGATTTTCTTGGTGAGTTGCCGAGCATACTTCCCGATGTCGTTGGGGAGTAGTACATAAACTGTCGGTCAGGCTTGACGAACATCCTCGCCCCTCCAACTGTCAAGGCTGACATGACAATCGAGGCACAGTTGATTTTTCGCGAGATGAAGCGGTACTGGTGCTTGTAGCCCAGATCAGTGGAGAAGAGCTTCCACCAGTCGACAATGTGCTCTTGTGACAGCCCAACACCGTTTTGAGAATCAGCGATAGGGATGTCAAACGTCTCATCTGGCATCTTGACCCAAACGTTCTGAGGGTTGTCAACAGTGAATCCGTCGACGTCGATGACGTTGTCGTTCGCTTGCCCAGGGCGAGGCGTGGAGCCAGCTTGCAGACGAGTTCTGGCGTTGCTGCCTAGTTCCGCCATGAGGTCTTGTGCAAACCTATTGAACTTTGCTGGGCGTGCAGACACTGGCGTGCCACTTGAGTTTGCTACTGGCCAGTAGCTGATGTAGTGATCTGGCTTTCCCCCTTGGCCAATGGCGAGCGCGACGTGTCCGGGGTGCGACATGGCCTTAGCGCCAAAACTGTTTTTCCAAAGCATGATCTTGAGCATCGTTCGTATCCTTCTTGAAATACCCCGCAGCGGCTGTAGCCAGGTGAGGGGCTGAGTGACGCTCTTCTTTACGGGGGGCTGAAGGGAGCGGTTCGCCCTGCTCGCGTTCCTTGCGGGAATGCAAGAAACATGCGTGGCCGCAGCCACGCGAAGCCGAGAAAATATCGGAAAAGACGGTCCTTTCGTTTCTGTAAGCAACCGGGCTGCGGCAAACCACACCAGGGGGTGCAACGGTTCTCTCAGGCCGGCTCGTTTCAATGCGAGTTTGTCACAGGCTTAGAGCGGAGAGCCTCTGTGGCCCGGTTGCCGGAACTCCGATCCCGCGTCGAGACAGGGTTGATCGCAATAGCCTTCGATCAATATCGACCGTGCTTCCCGACGGCAGGGATACCCGCCCTCGATCGGGTTAGGTGCGCAGTCCAGTTGTGGCTCTTGCTGGATATTTATGGTCTCGCGTCTCGACAATCTGAGGTATTCTCGTTCAACGGGACCGGTCACGATAGGTCGGCCCCTCGCGGCGAAAGAACAGCAGGAGAGAATACGGTGGTGACAGGACGTTTCTTCGTTGCCGAAAAAGCTGTGCTCCTCCTGCAAGACTGTCGGCTACTCCGCAGGAATTGGCACGATCAACTCTGCTGCATCAGTCAACGTTGTACTGACAGCTCCTGTCGTGAGTCGCTTTCGATCAGTGAACTCCAGCCGCACCGCAGGTGAGACTACTCCCTTCGTCGTGGTCACCGCGAAACGATGGCGAACTCGCCCTGAGTCGGGTTCAACCACATGCATAGCATCCCTGCCAGCTCCCAGAATCTGCACGCGGAGCAGGGGCAACTGCGTTGCCAATTCGGGAGGATGCTGCTCGTTGACAAGAACCTCGACTTCACCCGCGACAGGACCGTTCTTGCAGGTCACCACGATTGAGGAATCGGGAAGTCCTGGAAATGAGACAGTCTCGCTCTCACCCATCGGCAGTTCACTGATAGCTATGGCAAGGTTGGGTGAGAGTTGGTCGAAACGGACCCATGCTTTAACTGCTGCGGTGGAGGCGTCACGCGGCCAGTCAGGTGCCACGAGATCAAACACTGGGACGGTCCGGCCTTGCTGCAGCGTCATGTCGTAGAACACATACGGATTGCCGGTAGGTTTCTCTCCAGTCCGGGGTTGCACCTCAAACCAGACACTGGTCGGCCGCTGAGAGTAGCTACGAGCATCATCGTTTTGCACGGAAAGAGGAATCCGTACTTCGTTTGCAGTTCTAGTTGCCAGATGGGCGCCAAAAAATACCCGCCGTCGTGGATCGAGAGGGTCAACCACACCAGCGCGACTGTCGCGGAGCCCCTGCTCCGTGCCACCGTCGTACCGCCGGAATTCAACCGAACGTCCCCCGCCAGCCACATACAGTTCAAGTGATGTGTTGTTTTCTGCAGCAACCCGCCGCGCCGTGCCGGCGGCCCCAAGCTCAAGCACAATGTCGTAGTTTGCCGGCTGGCCGATGCGGGCAATCGGTAATACCGCCGATTCACCGAGGCCATATCGCTTATCTCGGAACCGGCTGTCGGCAATTTGCCACTGAACAAGTTGCAGTGAATGCCGCAATGAATCTGCCAGCGCCGTGGGATCAGCAGCCTCGTAAAACTGCCCACCAGAACCGACGGCTAAATCCCTCGCTTGTCCCATGCGAATAGCTCGTTGCATCGCGTCGGCCTCGAGCGCAAACCCGATAATATCGATACGAATCGGCACAGGGCGTCGTAGGTTCTTACGAGCAAGCTGATCCGTCACCCCGGTAGATGTCACGATCTGACCACCTGACTGATCGTTCGCGCCGTCAGTCACGGCGAGAACGTGACCTGGAATGGAGCGATGGGGACCGTCAAAATCGGTGCCGATCGCTTCGGAAATCGCACGGTACAACGGTGTTTCACCGCCGGCCTCCAGCGGGGCTAGCAGCGTCTCAATTTGTGTCACGACGCCGGGTGTCAACGGCTGCATTGGCAAAACTTGTTCAACATCGTCGCCGGGCACCAAATTAAAAGGCGTTTCCGTTTTGACCGCCTGCTCCTTTGCCTTTTCTCCGAGAGACGTCAGCTTGAAGGAATACCGGCCCCGGCTGTCACGGCTCCACTGCGTCCGATGCCCGTAGAGCCACAGTGATACATCCCAATCGCCAGCGGTCAGCAGGTCATTGAGAAGTTGAGCGACGGCAGCCCGGCCTGCATCCAGCCTCGTCCGGCCATCACTCATCCTCTGCCCCATACTTCCCGAGCAGTCGAAGATAATGGCGACAGAACGCACCTGTGAGACTTCCCCATGTACCGTTACCTGGGTTGGCGTCGGCGGCCTTGCCACCCAACGGGTAGTCCGTGCGGCGCTGGCTGGAACAACGCGAAGCCCCTCTATCATTCGATGTCCACGAAACCAGCTGATGAAATCAAGTGCTGGAATTTGCTGCTCTTCAAGCCGCTGGCTTACCCGACGGTCAAGCGACCAGGTGGTATCTCGTGCCTCGATACTGATCGCGACGGGTAAACGCTGAAGCGGTTTGTCTGCGGAGGGTATCCGAATGGCCTCAAGTGGTGGCGCCTCGACCCCAGCAGCAAACCAGACTGCCCCCAGCCCTTCTGGAACACCCGGACGTGGCTTTAGCAGAATACTTCCAAGGGTTGGCTCACTGATGCCCGAAGGAGCAAGCGTGATTTGGTTCGGTGTCAGCTGAACCGTTGCAAATTGGTTTCTCTGGTCTTCAAGCGTTTTGAGTCTACTCTCCAGTTTCTGCTGCAGCAGTTCACCGAGCCTTGTGCTGTAGTTTTTCTGAATAAATCTGGCCAATTCGAGCAACCGTCGTGCTTTCTCAAGGCAATAGGGCCGATCTGAACTTTTTAGCGCAGCCCAGAAGTCATCGAGTGCAAGTGTTGCCAAAGTGAGAATGCGACGATGACAAAGGTTGGCAAGGTACGTGATCTCCGGATCGAAACCCTCAATAAATCGACGGCTGTCACAGATTAGAGTAGCTTGTCCGTGAGTGACTGAAGATGCCTGCTCAAGTATTGCGAGGTATGCGTTGGCACCCATTGGGCCGCTCGGATCAACATTTGCGGTCTCCCGTCGAACACCGGAAAGGAAATTGGGAAAACGATGGGCGATGTCGCGGACAGCCGCCGCTTGCGGGCCCACGAATCGGGCGAAGTCCCGTTTGGGCGTAATGCCTCCCCCTCCCGCTGGCTGATCGGGCAAAAAGAAGGCTGACACTGGGAAGTACTGTACGCCGGCCAGTTCGATTGTGCCCGCGGCCAGATCCCCCGCATCAAGCGAGGGCAGTGCGACGGATTGCTGTTCCGGCTTCGCCGCATACTGCGTCACGAATCGTTTTTCCAATTCTGCAGCACGACGAAGCAGTCTCATTCGCAGATCGGACGGAATGACCGGTGTCAGCAAAACACGGCGAATTCCACCAAGAGTTTCCGGACTCTCAGCGGCAACCATCGCAAGCTGCTCACAGTGCAGGAGGAAGTTATCGACCAAGCGTCGAAATGCAGTCTCGGCCTGCTGCTGCTGTTTGTTGAGAAGTTCAATCTCTTCCGGAGTCTCGCGGTCTTCAAGATTGGTTATCTTCGCCAGCCTCGAAAAACTCTGGTCGTACCGACGGGTAATGACAAGCAAATCAGCAATTTCTGCCGGTTTGGGCAGGCCGGAATCTGCGGCACCCCGAGTTGCGAACCGCTCCTCAGTCCACCACTGCAAGAGATAGGGCACCTCTGCCTTCAGTCGATCGAGCGTACGAACTGCTCGGTCACGCTCTGCTAGACGTCTCTGCACCTCCTCAAAATCGGCAAGGGATTGCCTGACAAGGCTACTCGCCTCCGTCACGGCTTCAGGACTCCCGACGAATGTCAGATCGACGGCACGCCGAAAAGCTTGGTTGGCATGCAGAAGCTGTTTTTCATTGAGCGGCGAACGATCAAGCCGAAACGACCACCCCAGAGCCAGCTCTCGTGACAGGTCAATCGCACGGATCAAATTCGAGAAGTGCTCTGGATATTTCTGCCAAACAGACGGGTCTGTCCACTGGATGAGCATCTGCACAAAGTGCAACTGCACTGGGGTAAATGACTGGCCTGTCGGTGACAGGCCTAGGTACTGAACCCACCGTTCTGCGGTTTGACGACTTACGGATCCGTCGTCTCCTAGTTGCTGGGAAAGCCATTGCCATCCTTGTTCCACCCGAGCCTGCCACTCGTTTAATTCAACGGGAGAGGTATCGATTGGGGCCTTCGGATCTTTTAGTATTTTGGCAATTTTTTCTGCCGCCTTGCCACTCTGCTCAGGGCTTTGGTTTGTCTCTCGGCGGCGGGTCGCGAGCCGTTCATCGGGCAGTACGTATTCGAAAGTTGTCAGTGGCATCAACAGCCGGTTTTCGAGTTGTTCGACCCGACTCGCCACCTCGCCCCGCATTGTCTCGCTCTGCCGACCGGCACGGGCAAGCCGCTCAGCGCGCAGCAGGAAACTCTGATACCCGGCCCATCGGACTGGCCGGTCAAAGCTTTGTTCTCCACGAATTTTCTCAACGACCTGCCAACGCTCTGCAAGCCATTGCTCATCGCTGGTGACTGCCTCGGCGACCGGCAAAGAGGCCGGCACGGCCCCTGCCCAGCTCACCATGACTTTTTCTATTTGATCGGATTGGGCCCCTGCCTTTAGACCGGGAGCCATTAGCAAAGGGGTCTGTCGGCTTCCGAATGTGGACACCGCCCAGTGATCGACTCGATCACGGAGATAGTCCGCTAATTCCGTGAGGGCAACCTTCCCATCGCCGTTCCCCCATGGCGCGGCATCTGCCGCACCACGCATACCTCGAGCAAAATAGAAGGCAAAGCCGCTACCTCCCTGCCAGGGGCTTACCAGCGGCCGCTGGCCGGGTGATGCTGGCAAGAGCACCCAAAGACGCTCATGCTGGCTCCCCTTCACAATTTTTTCGACAGCCGCTGGAAACGCTCGGCCATCAAGGCCGAACGGCCAGCCTCCTTCATCGCGGCCACAATCAAGTACCACGATTGCGTTTATGTCCGTCCCGATCGCCGCCTGGATGGACGCAAACAGCCGTTCAACTGTGAGGTATTCATCATCCTTCAGGTTGATTGGGTCATCGATGGTTGACGGCGGGACAAGGCAGGGTGCCCCGTCAGCATTCACTGCAGCAATCGCGGCGATGTAGATGAGGATGGTGTCGTTATGCGGCCCACCCGGACGAATTGAATCAAGCGAGCGCGTGATATACGGCAGGAGCTCCTGGCCGGTTGCTGCCTCGGTAAAGATGTTGCTGATGTCATAAAGCCGGGCCGTGATGGGGGCGAAAAATGAATCACCAGGCTCACCCAGATTCATGAGCACCTGCCGATCTTCCCCTGCGAGCGGAAGCGGTCCGAACGGTGGTTTGTAATTGATCGCAAATGCAGTCACGATCGGGACAGGGCGATGAACGGTCAAAAGAATTTGGACGAGGTAAACCACGAGTGCAAGACTGGCGAAAGAGATGAACAGCCTTGACAGCCAGAGCAAAGCGAATTGAGTGAATGAGTAATCTTCACTGCTGCCGCGCCACGAGCTCTCTGATGGCTGCTTCGACGCAGTCGCCTCAGGCCGCACGGTCGGCGTAGCCGCTGGCGCTGGCTTTCGTTGCCGACCGCTTCGCCACGATAGGCGTCGTTTGTTGGAAGGTTTGTCAGGCATCATGGGCGTATCGGCAACGTCTATGAGAGCGTATGTTCGGTTTCCAGCGACTACTTGAGACTTGTCGGCTCATTCATGGTGAGCCCCCGCAGGTGAACGCTGTCGGGAGAGCCACAGGAAGGCAAATCTTGCAAAGGCTGCTGCCGTGAGACAGATCGCCACGCCACGCAACCAGATAGTCGAGCGACGTCCATTCGGTGGAAAGCTTGCGGAGACCTGGGCCGTCAGCTCTTGCGGCCGTGGTTTATGCTTCGTAATTTTTGTTGCCACAGACACTAATTCTTTAGGAGTAGTCGGGGCCGGCGGTCTGGTCACTACTTTCATCTCAATTGTCTCCCGCCGCTCTTGGACGGCTGGGGCAAAAGTGGGAGCAAGATCTGGTTTTTGAGTGGCCGCATCCGCTTCGGCACGAGCGAACGGCGCCAGCGACCCCCGAGGGATTGGGGCATTGCTCGCCCAACGCGGAGACCGACGCCGCCAGGGCGGCAATTCTTCTCGGCGTGGCTCAGCCTGAACTGGGGAGGTTTGAATGGGCCTTCTGTCAACGTCGTGTCCCTCCTCATTGAACCTTTGCGGAAAGCCTGCTTCCCGGTGGGCCGAAATCTCGGCCCGCCCTGGCGACGCATCATCGACCGATCGCAGTCCGTCCGAAAGAGTTGGGGAAGCGGCCCAGCGCGGACGCCCCCACCGCCCGATGGCCCTCTCAGAATCAAGGCTTGGTGGCCAAACCAGGACACTCCTCAGGGGACGAGTGAAGGGCTCTTCTACTCCTGATGTTACCGGAGGCGGGAGCGGCTCGACTGGAAGAATTAATGGCTCATCCGCAGGTGTTGGCTGATTCTTCTCGGGCTGTTTTGATTCAGGAACTGCTATCACTGCTCGATTAGAAACACAGGCGTCCGCCTCAGCACCCGGCGGCAGTTCGCGTTCGAGCACGGGGGGCAATTCGCGGACAATGTTGCTATACCTGGGGCGGCCGAATCGCTCCCCTGCGCATGAAGCACATGCCTGCAACGCCAATTCAGCGACTGTCCGAACCCGTTCACTTGTCTCAAGAAAACAACCGTTTTCATCACGGCCGTAGGCGAGTTCCTCAAGCTTCTTCTTCATATCCGGGCTACAGCACGGCCCCTGCCCATTCCCACAGGGGCAATCTTCCTTCGTCGGGTCGGGACACGGCGTCTTTCCAGTGAGTTTACTCTTCAGGATTTCACAGCATTCCTCTAGGTGCTCTTTGCACTTTCGCTCTTTCGGTGGCGCCTTTCCAAAAATCCGATCAATAAAATCACAGACTGCCTGCTCACATTTTTTTTTCCAGTCATGGCAGCTTTCAACACAGCCGAGCGCTTTGCGGGCCGACCGCTTTTGCTCGGGTGACTGGCATTCACCGGCGGTAGTCAGCACTGCCTTCACTGCTGCGTACCGCACAGGCTCATCGGGATCACCCATGGCCGCAATGAGTGCTGGCCCAACCTCCGGATGCCCCGGTGTACAGCCCATTCGCGCGAGGTATTCAAGAGCCCTTTTTTTCTTGCAGATCTCGTGCTTGGCTGCCTTGGCTTTTGCTGCAGCTTTGATCGCCGGATTGTCGGAATACTGATCGGCACCGATCCCGAGGCTTTGCCAAATTGTTGGAGGTGGCTCTTGCGCATGAAGCGGCACCGCCAGACAAAGTTTGAGGACAAACATCGAGACCAGCCACCTGTAGAGCTTCCAGTCAGGCCATTGCTTGGGCATGAGCGAGTCGTCCGTTTGCAACTGGCCGTGTGGTTCGAGCCGTAAGGAGGAGCGGCCACCTCCAGTTCGATGAGGATGAACCGCAAAAGCCCGCGTCTTCAGTGGTCTGAAGAAAATCGTGCTATCCGTTTATGTATCGGCAAGATCAGCGGCACTTCCCACGATCGCAACAAACCCACCGGTCACTTTCTCACTGCCGAATATGACGGTCGGGATGAGTAAGCAGACGGTAGAAAATAAGCCGCCAAAAGCTATTTGAGGCGAAGCGTCACGCTCACCGGACCTGCCGGTGCCGCAACCACGGTCACTTTGGTTGGCTCAGAAGCACGGGACGTGTTCCGGACGGCACCTTCAGCCTGAATGGTGTATTCACCAGGCTCAAGATTCGTGAAGGTGAATACCCCCTTTGCGTCTGACGTGACGCGGCGTTCACCGCCCGGCCCAGCCAGAATCACCGAAACCCCCCTTTCCCCGCGACCGTCAAGAACGACACGACCAGAAAGAGCATTGTTCGGGCTGGCCGGCTGAGCGGCAACGTCCAGCCAGATCCGTGACGGCGGGTCCGACAGCCCGACCCTGTCTGTCGCCTGTACAAGAAGGGGGAGCCTTACACCCGTCGGCAGTTTCTTCGTGTCAATTCGGACCTCATACTGGACTCCTCCCAACCAGACTGCGGGCTCCCACTTCTCCGGCTTTCCCGTTCCTTTGACATCAATCGCCCACTCGACCGTCTTCAGACCAGATACTCCTGGTCGCACCCGATCGGGGGCAATGAAAAAGCCATCGGAGACATCATCAGAAACCCTTAGAGGCACAATTGCAGGCCGGCCTACGACAGCATTGACTGCTGGTGGTGCATCGATAACCGGTGGCGTCCCGTCAAAAATGATCTGCCGTGAATCGATAGTCGCCTGTGGACGACCCGCTACTGTCAGACGTACATCTGCAGCGACATCAAGATTCGCAAACCCTTCGCCGGACACGTCAACAGACCAGTCCGACACTTGCGTTGTAACTTCTAGACCTTTCGGCTTTGGGTCCATCATGTACTTTACCTGCCGGCTCCCAAAGCTCGTCCAGACGACTCGCTCGGCAACTCGGCTGGTCACACCGACCGCAATCGGACGGAGTACCACCTGAAGAAAATCACTACCAGTTTCCTCATCTCGGAATGCATCAATTGGCGCATCGACCAAGAACTGCATGGGAAAGCTCTCTGCCGGCGCCCGGACCGAAGTCCGCTGTGCACTTGGTTCATTGATCCGAACACGGTGCCAGTCATGCTGAGGGTATTGCTCGACACCACTCGTGGCAGGACTGCATTCAATCGCGAAGATGAACGACCTTGGATATCCATTGACATCGAGCGCGAGCGTGGCGATCCCCTGGTCGCCACCATTCCAGGCAGCAATTGCCTCGTCATTGGTATTCCCTGGCTGCAACCCGACGCCTGGCTTTCGGGTGACAACCGTCGGTGGTGCTCCACGTGAACGCGTGGAACGCTCCGGCGTTTCCATCGGCCGAAGTGTTCCGACAACACCGCCGGGTGGCAGGGCACTCCGCTCACCACCAGTTGCCGCGAGAGACACTCGGATTTCCTGACGGCGTTGGTCGTATGTTCCGCGCGCCTCCACGAAGTGCCGCGGATGAATGGGTTCAAGCCTAAGGCGATAGATATGTCGTCTGAAGGAGCCTTTGTTTTTTTCTTCACGCACAACTACTGCAATGTCTTGTCCAATCAGCGTAGGCCCCTCGGCCTTACCAGCTGATTCAGCTGCAGCTTCAGTGGCTGCCTGCGGCTGTTTTGCAGCTGCTGGATCGACCGGCTTGTCAGGCTGTATTGCCTTCTCCTCGGGAGGGCCGAGTTTGATTGAGGTGACGCCAGGTCCAATCCCAACCACGACATCTTCTGCCACTAACACCGGCTTCTTGGAAGACGAAGGATCCTCAAGCTCTGTCACCAGGCGGTTCCAGGAGGCGGTCCGCCCTACAGCCTTGGCATCCACTGGTACTGAATGAACCTCTACCGTTACCTTCCTGGCTTCACCGGCAAGATTCTCCACCCCAAGCTGCCACTGCGTTTGCCCCGAGGGCCAAGACCTTAGGCTCAAGGTCGGTACCGCCGTGGCATCCGTCGCCGCCCCGTCACTTGCCGCCACCTCCAATGAACTTGCATATGTCCAGCCGTCTTCGTCTTGGGGGCCGGTAACGGTCAGGGGTGGTCCCTTCACAGCTAGCAACAAATCTCGCCCACCGGCCGGCGGCAACGTGATACTTCCTCTGCTGGCTCGCCCACCGGCACGAAGTACTACGGTAATTGGCAGACCATCTCCACGCACAGTCAAGCCGGCTGATGCAAGCGGCCTTACTAGGAGTTCGGCCTGCGACCCCCTCCAGGCCAGAGCCGCTGCCGGGAACGCTTCTTGTGCCGTGAGCGGAGTCCCATCACCTCGACTAACCCTCACAAGCGCAGGGTCAAACTCGACACTGGCTTCGCCCTGACGGACTCCTGCGGCATCGCCTTGATAGTCAATAACCAATTTCTTGGAACCGGTCCCCAGGCCACCTTCAACCAACTTGAGCTGCAGGGGGGCTGTGTTGCGGAGGCGAAGATTTGCCGGCATGACGATCGTTGCAAGTCCAGCCACATCCGCGTCACGTGGGTCGAGTACCCGCAGCACCCCCGCCAATTGATCTGAGTCGATGAGGTTGGCGGGTCCACCAAACTCAGCCGAGCCGGCAATCATTTTGGCCTCGACAAAAAGATCTGACAGGGCACCGGAGAGTCTTAAGATACTTTCAACCGTATCTGCTTGGTCTTGAGTTGCCACGGTTTCGTCGAGTGCCCGCACCGCAGCTTGTGCTGCACTGATAGCATCGACGAGAGGCTGCAAAACAGCTGGCAGCTTTTCTGCTTCATGAAAGTCACCACTGACCTTAAACAGTTCTATCTGTGTAGAAGCCAACTGCTGAATCTGTCGGATCATTGGTGGCGGAATTTGCTGCGGAACACGCCAGTGATCAGCGACAAGCAGTCCCGCTGCTGACGGCGGCTCCAGCTCAGTCGGGAGATTGACCGGTCCGTCAAGGTTGTCTCGAACCGAACTCTGTCTTTCTGCAGCTCCTCCTGTTGCGGCAAGCAATTCAACCAATTCGTGACACGATCGAGACATCTGCGGGAACGTAGGACCTGAGACAGTCTGGACAGCTGTCGCGACGAACTGCTGAAGGCTGAGGATCTTGTGCATGAGCAACTGCGTGTCAGACGCTAATTGTTCAACGTCACGGCCTTCACCGCCCCCGGCGATGCCGAACCGAACGAGTGCCGCAGTGGCCTCATGAGCCTGAGCAACACACGCGTTAATGATTCGCTCGTCAATCAGTGCAGGATAGATGCCTCCAGAAATCCTTCCGTTGAGGTCAAGCACCGCCTGAACAAGAGCGATTATTTCATTTCGTGCAGCAAGCATGTCCTGCACCTCAGTCGGTGCCGCACGCCACAAATCGTCTGCCTTGGCCCGCACGCCTGCGTTCGCTGCATTCCGTAAGGCTGCCGCCAAGGGTGACTGGGCAAAGCTTCGCTCAGCAGTGGCGGTTTGCTGGTCGAATCGCTGCATTGCTGGAATGAACGCATCTATCAGCCGCTGTGCCTGAAGACCATGCTGCCCTCCCTCGAGCAATGCAACCTTGGCTGATGCCAGTCGATGTCGCACCATCCTGACCACGTGCGGCGATTGGTCGATGAGTGCTGGACTCGCAACATCCCCGCGCACCCTGCGATTGACGGTATCGAGCAGTTCCCAGACATCTGTCGGTGCCGCAGCAGGAGTTTTTGATTTCTTCTGGTCCGCAGGCTGTTGCGACTGCTTCTCGGCTGCCTGAGTACTACCCAGCTTTTTTTTCTGTGCAGCATCCGTGTTCGGCGGAACTTTGCTCTGCGGCTTGCCTGCCGGAGACGGCCCCGCGGGGCCAGGAATATTGGCATCAGATGCCTCTGTTTTCTGCGACTGTGGCTGAGCCGGACTTTCCTGCGGTTGGGCCTGTTGTTCACCGTCTTTCGGCTCAGCCGGCTCAGGCTGAGGAGACGCCGCCGGCGTCGGTTTCTCCGCAGCCGTAGTCACCTCCTGCTCACCCCGACCGTTTGACGCCTCGTCGGGGGCTGCTGCATCATCCTTCGGTCTTCGCACCGCTGCTTTTGTTTCGTTTGATTTTCTCCCGACGTCATCGGGGCCAGATTCATCCTCGTCAGATGACTCATTGGCTTTCTTGGCTGGAAACAGCCAACCCAACCAGCCCACTTGGTCGCTCAGCGATCTGGCTGGAACGCGGAGGACGGCGATCCGGGGCGGGATCTCCTGTAGCTGAACCCGCCCCACTCCGACCTTCCACACAGCAGGTCGCTGGTTACTTCGCCCGCCACTGATCTGCTGAGCCCAGGCTGATGTTGCCGCCGTCACAAACCGGGCCAGTTCATCAAGCTCAATCACTCCATTGCCGTCGCCCCAAGGGGGAGCGTCAGCACTCCCAGCCAACGCCAGTTCAAAAGCCTTTCCAAACAGCGATCGCTTCTCGCCTGCGTACGCGGATGAAAACTCAAAAGCATCGTGCGATGTCATGAGCCAGACACCGTCTGCTTCGAGGTTCTGACCGGCCCCGCGGCCCACATCCTGCTCAAGCCGACTGGGAACAAGCCCCGCAACTACTCCGATTCTCGGATCCCACCGCAGATCCCCGAGATCCATAGCAACAACGGTGGTCTTGTTTTTCGCGGCCGCTAAAGCCTCGATCACAGTTCGACACCCCACCACGCCGGTCGGCTGACCTCCAGCGAGTGAAAAGTCTGACGCAGCCAACCAGCAGCTAGCTTGGGAATTGGCATCGGAATCAATTTCTGGTTTGCATGCTGCTGCGAACGACTGTGCTCGCACGTAAGCGAGCACTACATCTTTGGTTCGTAGCGGCAGGCCTTGCATGTGTTCGACGAGGCTTCCGCGAATCGCAGACGAGGTCTCATAGCCTGTGAGCTTGATAAGGTTGCGCTCACCAACTGGGCTACAACGACCTGCCACTACCTGCTCGATGGCCTGCACGTCCTGCTGTCCGTACGGCACCGGGGCCAAAAGCCCAAGCGGGTAGTTGTCGAGTGATAAAGCGAAACAGGCTGTCTGCCAACTCGACAGCGGCGCAAACGCAATCACGGCAACCGTAACAACGGCAGCCATAGCCAAGCCTGTCAACAGAAAACGCTGTGCCTGCTGGCCGGTCCCTCTCCCCCCCGCAGCATGATCCCGTTTTCGCCAATCCTTTTTGGCTTGCCAGTTTTTGTCACCGGCAACGGGTTTCGTCTGTACTGGATCCCCGACCTCGCTCTGCTCCATATTCAAACCAGCCGAAGTCGGTGATGGTGGTGAAGAGGCGTCCTGCATCGGCGAGTGAGGTCTTTCCAACGGGAAAAAACGAGCGTGGGGGACTGCTGATTTGGAGGGAGCGTTCTGATTCTATAGACTACCGGTTTTCGTCTTTTCCGCCGATTCCATATTCCCACCCCCATTCTGCATGACGTCATCCGGCGGGTGACGGTCTCTGTCCTTGGCTGCTGATATCGCAAAGTCCCTCGATTCCCTCAAGGTTTGGCCTGCATGCGACACATGCCGATTCACTGGTCGGAAGGAATGTTCCTCCGCCCCCATCACTTTCAGGCTACGGAACGCCACTGGCATGAACAACTCGCTGCCTCGGCTGACGTCTCCGATCAATGCAGCTACGGCTTTTCCCGTCTCGAAATAGACCGGTCGGCTCTTGCCAACCGGCAGCTTGTAATTCGGACCTGCCGAGCTCGATTTCGTGATGGGACGCTGGTCTCATTCGGCGAAGGAGACGAGCCCGATCGCCTCGACCTGAGTCATGCTGAAGGACAACTCCGGGGCATCACTGCATCTCTTGCCGAGTTGCAGGACCCAGGGGAAGAGATCCGGGCCTATCTCGCCATTCCCCGCCACACACCGCTTGAGCCGAATGTCTCGCCCCCCGGTGACGACGGTCGCAGCCGTGCATCGCTCACTCGGAGGGATGTCACCGATGACACATCAGGCACGAACGAGCAAGAAATCGAATTTCGCCGACTGAACGTCCGCGTTCTCCTCTCAACAGATGATTTGTCCGGCTATGAAATCCTGCCGATGGCCCAGATTCGAGGGCTCGCCAGCCGCGAAACTCCTCCCGAGCTTGCCGGCGACTTTTTCCCTTCCGTACTGTCGATTGATGCTTGGTCTCCCCTGCATCAGGACGTTGTCCAGACCATCTACGATTTGATCGGTCGCAAAATTGAGGTTCTTGCTGAGCAGGCAACCCTCAGACAGGTCGGATTTTCGAGTTCCGAACCGGGTGATGTTGATCGCCTCTTTATGCTCGCCAAGCTGCTTGAGGCCCAAGCGGTTCTGCGGGTCATCGCATTTGCGCCGGGAATCCATCCCCGGCAGGCATACACAGAGCTCTGCCGCGTGGTTGGCTCGCTGGCGATCTTTGAACCCGACCGTCGGCTTGGCGAGATCCTGCCGTATGACCACGATGACTTAGCCGGCATCTTTCGATCGATCATGCATCGCATTGAGAGGATGCTGAATCAGGTGACATCGCTTGAATACGAACAGCGATATTTCCTGGGTACCGGACACGCCACCCTCACCGCAACACTCGACCAGAAGTGGCTGCAGCCCGACTGGGAATGCTATGTCGGCGTGCTCCGTGGTGACATGGCCGAAGAGACCTGCCACCGACTCCTCACTGGAGACAGCCACCTCGACTGGAAGCTTGGAAACGCTGAAGACGTCGACCGTATTTTCCGGCTCGGACTTCCAGGCCTCGAACTGAAGCCGGCTGAACAGATTCCCCGACCACTCCCAGCCCGAAACGGTTGGCTTTACTATCGGATCAATACCAACTCGCCAGCATGGCAAGCAATCAAGGTCAGCCAACGCATCGGCATGCGACTCCGAGACACCCTCATCACCAACCCGGAGCAACTACCCGATCAGCGACGGGTGGAAGTGGTTTTTGAGGGGCGAAAAACTTCGATAGAATTCGCGGTTTTTGCTGTCCCAACCTAAGCGAAACAAAAAGCCGACTGGCATGACACCGCTGTTCCAATCCGCAACTATCCCAGTGCTGCTCGACATCATCGGTCTCGCCGAACGAGCGGCCGCGGGGAACTGTGGACCGGTCGAGGCTGAACGAGCCGCGTTGCGGGCGTCGTTCGAGACGGCTGCGGCCCTTTGCCGAGGCCCGGCCGCTGATGCGTGGTCGCTCGCCAGCTATGCGTTGGCAAGCGTAGTTGATGAACTGCTGATTGTTGACATCTCATGGTCGGGGCAGGCGTGGTGGGAAAACCATGCGATGGAAGTTGAACTCTTTGGCTCTCGCCGGCGGGCCACTGAGTTTTTCGAGAAGGCTGAAAAAGCGGCCGTACTTCCTGGCGGGGATGCGCTCCAGGTATTTGTCGCCGCAGTCGTGATGGGCTTTCAAGGTAACTATCGTGAACGGCCTGACGCGATTGAAGGCTGGCTCCGAACCAATCGGCAGCGTATTAAATTGTCGACTGACAGACCGTCCATACCAATGAGTGGCCCTGAGGTGTCGGGAGCAACGCCGCTAAACGGGCAGCCGCGACTTCTTAGGGCGGTCTTTTTTGCGATTATCGCATCGGCTTTTTTTATCGTCTCAGCCTGGTCAGCCTTTTTTCTCCTTTAGCTGCTCCTGCAATTTATTGCCTGCTCAAACTGCGGTTTCACTATGGCGGGTTTTCTCAAACTGCTTCTCCTCCCGATTCAGCTCCTGATGTCGCCGATTAAATGGTTTCAGAACGCGTCAATGGCGGCCCGCCTGGCCCTGCTGGCAGGTGTTTTCCAGTTTATCCTCGTGCTCTTTGCGACTGCCGCCGTTCTCGTAGCTGGCGAGTGGACGGTGCTCCAACTCTGGTGGAGCCCAGGCAAGATCCTTGCTCTATTAGCGCTATTTATCGCGGTTCCAGTGCTTGTTCATCGAGCGGTGCTGCTGTGGTTTGAACCGTCAATCGCGCGTTGGCCAGACATCGCGTCGGCCTGGCGGGCAATTCTTGATGATCTGAGGCGACAGGACATTGAGCTAAAAGATCTCCCAGTTTTTCTCGTTTTTGGAACCGATGGTGATGCAGTCGAAACTGCTTTGCTCAACGCATCCCCAACGCCGCTTGTTGTTTCCTGCAGCCCCGGACGAGGCGGTCCACTGCACGCCTACGCCACGCACGAGTCAGTTTACATCTGCCTCAGTGCCGTCGGGCAGGCTGCTCGGGTCATTGCGCAGCGGCAATCATCTGCTTTAAACGGCAGCACTACTGATTGGCGATTAGACGAATCATCCCGGCTTGAAACCGTCTGCGAACTCGTTCTTCAAGAGCGTTCGCCCTTTGTTCCGATCAACGGTGTCCTGGCAATTCTTCCTGTTGACCTGTCTCAACGATCGAGCAAACAGACACGGGAACTCGGGAATTCGATTGCCGCAGATCTCCAGCAATTAACCCGCCGTTTGCAAGTCCGGGCGCCAGCAACTTTTTTGTGCACTGGCCTCGAACAAGAGTCTGGACTCTCCGACTTCTTTTCCATGCTTGCTGCAAGACAGCAGCCGCAGGTTAACGCCGACCAGACCGTAAGCAAGCCAACTGGCAGGGAGTCCACGAGGGGATCGGCCTTTCCGGTTGGAATATGGCCAACCCCTGACCACATCGCGTCAGTCGCCGCTCATGCGGTCGGTCCATTAACCGATGAAATCGCCGAACTCCTGCTCGACCCATCTAGTACTGCCAAGCAGTGGACCCGAATCCGCCTCCTAAAGATGCTTTGTCGCCTGCGCCTCAATGGCGCAGCTCAGTTGGGTGAGCTCCTTCAAGCCATCTTCGCACCTGATATTCCTGTGGAGGATGCCCCACTTCTCTCCGGTGTCTTTACCGGCGCCGTCAGCGTCAACCCTGAACACCAGGGATTTTTGCGCGGAGTATTCAGCTTTATGATCGAGCAGCAGGCCGAACTTGAGTGGACAGAACGCCGTATTCTCACCGACACCCGCGCCGCGCGGGCCGCGAGCATCCTGATTGGAATTGCAGTGACGCTCTTTGCCTCCGGCTGCGGGCTGCTCTGGTGGAAATTGGTGTCGTGATGGGCCAAGCGAATCAACAAGATCGGCTTTTCAATCTTCACCAAAACCTGGTTCACTCACTAGCCTGGCGGATACATCGACGTTCGATTCAGAAAGTTGCGATCGAAGACCTCATAGCGTACGGGCAGCTTGGGCTCATCCAGGCGATCCGGTCATTTGACGCCAGCCATGGAACCAAGTTCACCACCTACGCCTGGTACCGCGTGCGAGGCGCCATTTTCGATGGGCTGGCGACGATGGCCTGGTTTGATCGTGGCTCCTTCGAACGCGGTGAATACGAACAACCAGATGAAGAAGAAAGACCGTCGGGCAACTCCGCGAAAGCAAACATTGGCACAGCATCCGACAGTCGGTCGAGCCTTGCTGGCAGACGCGCCCCGAACATCGATGGCAACTATCAAGACAACCTGCCCGGCAACTCACCGTCTGGTGACGCAGTTGCGCTGCATCAAGAGTTGCTTGCTTTCCTACGAGATCTGATCTCTGCCCTTCCGGAGAAGGAAGCAGGAATCGTGCGAGGGGTCTTTTTCGAGGGACGAACACTGACGGAGGCTGCCCGCCGGGTGGGCATCAGCACAGCCTGGGCGAGCCGTCTGCAAACGCGAACGCTTGCAGACCTTCGAGTCTCACTTGAATCAGCCGGGTTCGGCCGCCCTGACTGATGTGTAGCAGCCGAGTAGGCGGCCTAAAGCCTTGCCTGACAGCTCGGTTGCTCGGCCACGCTTTCGAAATGTCTTCTGCCGCCGTATCGGGTACAAGTAGCATAATCCGGCTAGGCGTGCTAATCGATTCATTTTTTCGAAGAAAGTCTTTATTTGGCTCCATCTTCGGTGGTGTGCCGAGCCTTTGCGCGCGGAAAGGTGTAGTGTTTCGGGGAGATATCCGGCCCAACAGCATTTTCCCGAGTAAATAAAAGATGGCACTTTCTTTCGATTTCAACCCTGACGCCATCGCCAGCCCGATTGGCGATGAGCAACCGTGCGGCATCAATCTGCAACAAGATGATGATGGTCGAGCGGTACGTTCCCAGTTGCGTGATCTTCGGGAAGAAGCCCGCCGCCTCGAGCGTCGGGCGGACGAAGGAGACGAAAATGAAGGCGGCTGGACTGCCGCACGTTCGCTTTGGCTCCAGCTTCGTGACCACTGTCTAACCGTCCTCAGTGAGAAAACCAAAGACTTGGACGTTGCCGCGATGTGCGTTGAGGCCCTTGCCCGCACGGATGGCTTCGCCGGACTTGCGGCTGGCTTCACGATAGTCGGCATCCTCACTGAAGGTTTTTGGGATGGCTTGTACCCCTGTCCTGACCCAGATGACGGCCCTGCTGACGAAACGACGATCATTGAGGAGCGCTGTCTGCCAATCCAGCGGCTAGCTGGGTTTGAAGCAGAGGGGCTGTTGGTGCCCGCTATTCTCCACATTCCACTTGCGAATGGACGAAATGATCAGGCATACGGCCTGTGTCATTGGCGAAGCAGCCGTGAACTTCTTGGTGAGCAGAGTGAAGAAAAGATTCAGCTTGCCGTTGAGCGTGGTGGAGTTTCCCCCAGTCAATTTGATCAGGCGGTTGCAGAGACTCCGATTGACGAGATAACTGACATCTATAAAAACCTCTGTGAAGCACGCAGCATCTGGGGCAACCTCACCCAATGTTTCTATGACGTTTCTGACGGGAAGGCCACCGTTCCGGCGGGCGAGGTGCGGGATCTTTTTGATGAGTGTGAGGCCGCCATCAAGACCTTCGCTCCTTCCGCCATCCCACAAGAACCCACCAAAGCTGAGGGTGCCGATGGTGACGCAGAGGCTGGGGATGGGGATCAGCAAGGGGAATCGACTGGCGGGCTCTATCCCAACTCAAGAGAAGACGCCTTTCAGCGGCTTGAGCGGATTGCCGATTATTTTGAGAAGCATGACCCGCACAGTCTCGTCGCAGCCCAAATCCGAAATATAGTGCGTCTCGGCCGCTTACCGCGTGGCGACTACTACAAGCAGTTGTTACGGGACGAATCGGCACTATCCCTTCTGTTTCGAGCCGCAGGCATGGACGATCCATCGGAAGAAAACTCTGAAAGCTATTAGTTTTTCTAGATTTTCGGACCTTGTAGGCAGGCACTTGGCAAGCGCATTTTAATCGGATACATTTTGCCGGTTCGTCTTAACAGCGGTGATCTCCGCGGGAAATCTTGTCGCCAAAGGAGCAGGAAATGCCAGAGTCAGTTCAAGGGAAGCTGTCCCGCGTACGAAAACCGCGAGTGCACATCACCTACGATGTCGAGACCGAGGGCGCGACGGTCGTGAAGGAACTGCCCTTTGTCGTTGGTGTCATGGGCGACTTTTCCGGCAAGCCTACTGAGCCACTGAAACCCCTCAAGGACAGAAAATTCATTTCGATTGACCGGGACTCATTCAATGACGTCATGAAGCGAATGACCCCGGGCGTAGAGATGAAGGTAGAGAACACCCTTGCTGGTGATGGCAGCGAACTCGCTGTTTCCTTGAAATTCTCATCAATCGAAGACTTTGAACCCGCCAAGATCGTTGAACAGGTCGAGCCTCTTCGCAAACTCCTCGACACGCGAAACCGCCTTCGCGAACTGATGAGTGCAGTGGACCGTGCCGATGGACTTGAAGGAGAGTTGGAGAAGTTGCTGCAGAGTGACGAGCAGCTCAAAGCGTTGGCGGGGGAGCTGGGAGTGGACGGAACGGGATCGGCCTCGGAGCCCGATGCAGGGGGAACCGACGGGGAGTGAGAAATCGGGTCCCACGCGTCGCCAAGGCCCATGGGCGTAATCGTTACATAATCACGGTCAACTGACAGGACTTATTGACATGAGCACAGGTGAATCACAGCAGCAGGATGCCGCACCAGCAGAAGCCACTGCTGGCCTTCTCGATCAGATCACGACCATGATGCCCCGGGCGGTGGAAAAACCACGGCGAGACGAACTGATTCGGTCGCTCGTCGAAGAGTCGCTGAAAGGCACGGTGAAGTTCGACAAGAACGTTACCAAGACAATCACGAGTGCGATCGCTGCAATCGATGCGGCGATGTCGACGCAACTCGCTGCCATCCTGCACAACGCCGACCTGCAAAAGCTTGAGGGTTCTTGGCGCGGACTGCATCATCTCGTCATGAACTCGGAGACTGGCTCACAGCTCAAAATCCGTGTAATGAACATTGGAAAAAGGGAGCTTTTTAAGGATCTCGATAAGGCTGTTGAATTTGATCAGAGCCAGATCTTCAAGAAGATCTATGAGGCAGAGTTCGGTTCGCCGGGTGGCGAACCTTATGGTGCGCTCATTGGCGACTACGAATTTTCGAACCATCCAGAAGACATCGACCTGCTTTCGAAGATGTCACAGGTCTCAGCAGCCGGCTTCGCGCCGTTTCTCTCGGCAGCAGATTCGAATCTGCTTGGCCTAGAAAGTTACACCGAACTCGCAAAGCCGCGGGATCTTGAGAAGATTTTCCTCGATGAGTCTTATGCGAAGTGGCGGAGTTTCCGAGACTCCGACGACTCGCGGTTCGCTGTGCTAACAATGCCTCGCGCTCTCTCGAGACTTCCGTACGGCAAGAACACAAAGGTCGTCGAAGAGTTTGACTTTGAGGAGGTAGAACTTGACGGCAAGGGCAACTCGAAAACAGTTCCTCACGAAAACTATACGTGGATGAACTCTTCCTACGTGCTTGGCACTCAGCTGACGAATGCATTTGCAAAGTTCGGCTGGTGCACGGCCATTCGAGGGGCCGAAAATGGCGGCAAGGTTGAAGGACTGCCCGCCCATATTTTCACATGCGATGATGGCGATCAGGCGATGAAGTGTCCAACGGAAATCGCCATCACGGATCGTCGCGAAGCTGAACTTTCAAAACTCGGCTTTCTTCCGCTGTGCCATTACAAGAACACCGATTACGCGGTGTTCTTCGGGGCTCAAACAACACAGAAGCCAAAGAAGTACGATCGGCCTCAAGCCACCGCGAATGCGGCAATTTCAGCGCGGCTCCCTTACATCATGGCTACCTCCCGAATTGCTCACTTTTTAAAGGTGATCGCGCGAGACAAAATTGGGTCTTTCATGGAGCGGCAAGACTGCGAAAACTGGCTGAAGCGGTGGATTGCGAATTACGTCTCAACCGACCCGCACCCATCCGAGGACGTAAAGGCTCGTTATCCGCTTGCTGAAGCGGAAATCAAGGTTGAAGAGATCCCTGGTTCTCCTGGCAGCTACAATGCCGTCGCTTGGCTTCGGCCATGGCTGCAACTTGAGGAACTAACCTCCAGCCTTCGAATGGTTGCGAAAATCCCAGCGAAGGGCAGCTAGTACTGCCGCCAATTGGTGCATGCGGATTGCCTGTCGTAAGAATAACTACTTGAGGCTCACGCCGCTGTGCCGGCTGCGGCAGGTCGAAGGCCGGGTGGTGTCGAGCGAGATATGGCTGAGTCCAGTTTTCTTCAACCCGTTGCTGCGCAGGAGTCGCTGGAACGAAAAAGTAATTTTTCGTTGCTTGAGCAACTTATTGACCTTGCGGATCAGGCTGCGAAAATTCCGCAGGATTCTGGAAGCCAGTCTGAGACTGGCCTGCTTTCAGACGCGAGTCTTGCCGCAACGCTTCGGCTGTGGGCAGCGGCCAGGGTTGGACTGGGGGTCCATCTCTCGCGTGAGGCTCTGGTGAGGCTGATCGGGCAGGATGTCGCGGCAATTGACAGCCTGATTCAGCGTCAGGTTGATGCCGTGCTTCACGCTCCTGACTTCCAGCGACTGGAAGCTAGTTGGAGGGGGCTTGAGTGGCTTGCTCGTCAAGCAGAAGAGGCAAATATCGATTCCGGCAAGAAGAGTAACGCCCGCCCCCAGATTCAGATTCGTGTCCTGTCAGTTACGAAAAGGGAACTCCGACGCGACCAAGAATCTGCGGTTGAATTTGATCGTTCCGCCTTCTGGAAAAAGATCTACGAGGAAGAGTTCGGAACGGCTGGAGGAACGCCGTACGGGCTCCTCGTGACTGACCATGAATTCAGTCATCATCCAGATGATGTCAGAATGCTCGCGGGGCTCTCGGAAACTGCGATGGCAGCTTACGCGCCGTTACTGGCCACGCCCTCGCCTGCCCTCCTCGGCGCTGAGAGTTTTAAGGGCTTTGAATCACTTCCACCGCTTCCAGAGACGCAGGCAACCCAGTCCTTCCTGAAATGGAGGGCCCTTCGCGAGCGGGAAGAATCGCGGTTCGTCGGAATGCCAATGCCACGAGTTCTTGCTCGGCGTGGATATGACGGATGGATTGGCAGGCCTGATGCACATGCAGCCACCGAACATTCGTGGAGCAACCGCTCTTTTCGATATGTCGAACAGACTGATCTCGCTGATGGTTCGGGGCGACTCTGGATGAGTGGAGTCTGGCCGCTCGCGGGTGTTATCGTTCGTGAATTCGGTCGGTCTGGATGGTTCGCTGACATTCGGGGAGGCTCGCGTGGCTCGCAGATTGGAGGAGAGGTTGTCGACTTGCCCGTCGACACCTTTCCGGGGTCGGAAACGACCGCCATCTACAGGGGCCCAACTGAGACGTCTCTCTCCGCCAGCTTGCAGGACGAGATTGATCACGCTGGCCTCATCCCTCTGAGTGCGACGGGCCACGACGGGCGGGCGGTTTTTCACTCCAACATGTCGCTGCATAAACCAAAACAATTCGACAACTCGCGGGCTACCGCAAATGAACGACTGTCTTCAATGCTTCAGTATGTTCTCTGTGTTTCACGTTTTGCGATCTACCTCAAGATTCTTTTGCGTGACAAGCTCGGGGGTGTTACGGAAGCCAGCAAGCTCGAACATTTCCTCAACGAGTGGATTCATCGTTATGTCACACCCGACGACCAGGCATCACCAGAGGCACGAGCGCGGATGCCTCTGCGAGCGGCGGAAATCGAGGTGCAGGAGGATCCTGGGACAGCCGGTAACTGCAGAGTTGTGATGCGACTTCAGCCCCACTTCCAGATTGACCGTATCGATTCGACACTCAGGCTTGTATCGACCGTTCGTCTCCTTGATAGAGACGTTGGGAATTAAATCTGACAACCCGTAAGGGCTAGCAAGGATAGCTGCTATGATCTACTTACCATCGGCGACCCATGCGAATTGACTTGCCACCTTCCTCCAGAGCACCATACCCAAATGACACCTAGCGAAATCCTCAAAGAGGGAAAACTAAGCGAAGCGATTTCCGCAACCAACGAAGCTGTCAAATCAGCTCCGAAAGACCTCCAGCATCGATGGTTCCTCGCAGAGCTTCTCGTTATCGCAGGCGATCTGGACCGGGCTGACAAGCAGTTGGACACATTACTCACCCTCGACCCACGAACCGCGGTCGCGGCAACGCCAATTCGGCAACTTATTCGAGCAGAGGCTGCCCGCCGACAATTCTTTGATGAGGGACGGGTCCCAGAGTTTCTTGATGGCATTCATGAGGCTACAAAAGTGAGGCTTGAGGCCTTTGTCGCACTTCGTGCGGGCGACAAGTCACTGGCGGGAAGCCTTGCCGAGAAGGCTGAAGTTGCGAGGCCTTCACTATCCGGAAAAATAACTCTCCAGGGGTCTCAGTCAACATTTGAGGACATTCGGGACCTTGATGACATTACAGCCGACGTATTTGAGGTGCTCACCTACACCGGAAAGTACTACTGGATAGAGATGAGCCGAGTTCAGCTCGTTGAATTTGTAGCCCCGGAGCGGCCGCTTGACCTCATTTGGCGAAAAGCCCGAATGGTGGTGCGGGATGCATTTGATGCCGAGGTTCACTTGCCGGCGGTCTACGGCTCACAGACAGGTGCAGATGATGCATCTCGGCTTGGTCGTAAAACCGACTGGGTTGGCATGGATACTGAGGCCGTGGTCGGTGTTGGCCGCAGGAGCTTTGCTCTCAATGGCGAGAACGAAGTCGACATCATGGCTATCGAGACGCTGGAGTTTTAGCCCGCAGCCACCTTGTTGTCCTCTCAACTCAATTGCCCTTGGGCTCAATGATTCCCTGCCGAAATAATTCCGGTAGAATCCGGCCCAGAAAATCTCCGCAGATTTCTCTGGCAGCATGAACCATTTCTGAGCGGTCGGTAATTGGCCGCCCAGTTTTCTGCTCGCGAAGATGCTTGTCAGCCGCAATCAGCCGATCAGCCACTCGGACCTCGATTGCATCGGAGCCCGAACGCATGAGTTCGTCCAAGACGAGGGTGTAGAGGTCCCCTATCGGGTGGCCCGATTGCGTTCGTGTACTTGCAAGCACGACCTGCTCGTTCGTCAAATTTTCACAGGCTATTGCTCGCTGGTTAAAGCGGAGCGGAAGTCTGAGGCTGCCGGGATTGATTTGTTCAAGGCTGTTGACTGCGGCATCTATTGGCCCACCCTCGACGCGGAAAAGCCTCAGGGCCACGCCGGTGTCGATTGCCTCAGTCAATAGCTCTGGTGAAAAGCTTGAGAGTTCAGGGTGTGCCAAAAGCTCCGGGAGCGTCCAAGAACTTTGGCCCATCACCTCAAGCAGTTTGTCGTGGGGCGGGCCATTGATGCCGGCCTCAACGGGTCCATATTTCACCGTATGGGGGAGGGTAAGATCCGGTGAATCAAGGCGAAAGCTAATATCTGCGATCGCCTCAGCACGCTCCCGAGCACTCCAATCTGCCCCTTTCTCCGTTGAATAAATATCCCAGCGAAACATCACATTTGCGTGATGGTCCTTCAGCATCTCCAAACGGCTATCGTCAAGGCCAGAAAACTGATCAGCGAACGTCTGCTGTGCACACAACTGCCAGCTATTGTGGTGCACGGGCAGCCTGCCCGCATACCGAAGTCCGATGCCTTTGAATTGTTCTTGGACATCGCCTGCCTCAAATGCTGTCCAGTGCTCATTCAAGTACTCGTGCGCTACATAATGAGGATTGGCGGCAAGCAATTTGTCGACCAATTGAACTGCGAGTGGCTGGTCGTGAAAAAGCGGAATATCAGCTTTCCGCAGTCGCTCGACTTCTTTCAGCGCGAAGGTGACACGCTCAACGCTGTCTCCCTTCACCTGCTCCGCGAAATGCCGCAACAGGGTTCGCACCGGCAAGAGGCTGGCCCACCCGGGCATGCAGTTGTAGGTCACTTCAACGAGTCCACCTGGCTTGAGGTGCCGACGAATCAGTTCCAGCACGCAGCGCCGCAATTCGGGGCTTATCCAGCTAAAGACTCCATGAAGTACGATGAAATCAAACTTTCCTACATCCGACGGAAGTGCGGTGAAGTCGGCGCAGATCACCCGGAGATTATCAATGCCGCTCGCCGCAGATTCACGAGCGATGCGGTCTGTGTGAACCGGCATGAAATCAATCCCGGTGAACTCGCCCTGTGGATTGGCCGCGGCGAGGGCCAACAAGGTGCTCCCGAACCCACAGCCTAATTCCAGGTAAGAAAAAGACCGGTCAGTCTTTGGTGGACGAACGCCCTGCAACGATGCCACGTATCGCATCTGTGACGGAGCCATTGCCGGGTAGAATCCAGGGAGATAGGCGACGTCGGTCACATATCCGTTAGAGGTCGAACTGGGGGGGGGCATGTTTTCCGTATCTCTCCTCGGGGCTCAATTCTAACCAGACCGCAAAAAAGTCAGCCTCATAGGCTGTATTTGGTAGTCTATGTAGATTGTGGGTAAAGTCTCCCAAGAGCTTTTCCCACTTGGGCAACAGCCGAAAACGCTAAACGTGTTCAGGGGTTGCAGCCGCTGTATCCCGCGACGGCAAACCAATTCCAAAGCCTGCAAGCTCACGCTCGTCGTGAACCTGGTTTTTCTTGTCCCCCGATTTTTCAGGACATTTACGTTGGACCGTCACGAACCGATCATGAGTGAAGAAGCACTGAGGCTCAGTGTACTTGATCGCTTGCTTGACGACGATCCAGCCACGCAACAAGAAGGGCGGTGGCAACGGCGAGCCGTTCTTCAAACCCTGCAAGAGAGTCTCTGCCGGGATCTCTGCGACCTTCTCAACACGCCGCGTTGGCTGAATGAAATTCCGGATGAATATCATGAGGTCGCTGGCTCGCTCGCGAACTATGGGCTTCCAGATTTGCAGAGCATTGAAATTCGAGAAGGCCGTGCCGTTGAGCAGGTCAGCCGCCTTATCGAGAATGCAATTCGGCAATACGAGCCCCGCCTCCAAGGTGTTCGGGTGGCACCGGCTGCCATCGAACAAGGAAGCCAGCATGGCGAGCGACGACTCCGCTTTGAGATTGAGGCGGTGCTCGTTGTCGAGCCACTGCGAGAGCCAGTTTTCTTCGCTACATCGTTTGACTCCAGTCGAAGTGAATTTGAGGTTGAGGGAGACCAATGAGCAGCGAAATGCTTCCCTACTATGAGCGTGAACTTGCTCTGCTCCGCTCACTTGCAGCTGAATTCGCCGAACAGCACCCAAAAGTTGCGGCCCGGCTTGAACTTGGGCGGGATGGCTCCCGCGACCCTCACGTCGAGCGACTGCTTCAAGGCGCAGCCTTCCTTGCTGCGGACATCCACAAGCGGCTTGATGATGATTTTCCGGAGCTAACGAACACACTGCTCGACATCATTTGCCCGCACTACCTCAGACCAGTTCCCTCAATGATGGTGGTCGAGTTCGGCATCGAAAAGAAACAGGCGTCACTCACCGCAGGATATCGGGTTCCGCGGGGAACTGAACTTGAGACCGAGCCAGTTGATGATGAACAGTGCATCTACCGTACGTGCTTTGACTTGCAGCTCTGGCCGCTTCGGGTTGCTGACGCGTCGCTTGAGGGGCCTCCGTTCCGCCTCCCTCTTGTGCCCCCGTCAGGTACTGCTGGAGTCTTGGGGGTCACGCTCGAAACTCTCGCAGCCGGCGTTCCTATTTCAAAAATGCCAATTCGGGACCTCAGGTTCCACCTACACGCTGAGGCAGGGCAAGCCATCTACTCACTTTACGAAATTCTACTAACAAAATGCGTCGGCATCGTCATTTCAAGTGGCCCCGACGATGACGCTCCAGTCATCCTCTCACCAGACCATCTGAAGGCAACAGGACTTGATAATGAGGATGCGGCACTGCCTGAAGAATCGCGAGGATTCTCCGGCTACCGTCTACTCACTGAGTTCTTTGCGTTGCCGAGCAAATACCTTTTTGTTGAACTCGTTGATCTTCCGGCTGAGGTGATCGGCAGACTGGGCTCACGTCTCGAAATTTCTTTCCTACTCTCGACTACGAACCCCGAACTCGAACGCATTGTCTCGCCTGGAACACTCCGACTTGGGTGCACCCCTGCCGTGAATCTGTTTGAGCGGGCGCTCGACCCCCTCGTTGTCGACGGCACTCGCTCGGAATACTGCGTCACTCCAGATGCTCGTCGCCCGCGGGCGGTTGAGATCTATTCACTTAAAACGGTTCACCTCAGTAATCCTGGAGCAGAGTCGGTCGAGGTCCTTCCATTTTTCCGACTCACTCCCGGCTGCACTTTCGGCAGCGGCTCAATTGAGCCCTCACTCCGCTGGATGGCGCAGCGGAGAATGCACCGGGAGCCACGGCCTGATGGAATAGTCGATAACGCAAGTGACGTATGGCTGACTCTGATAGATGAAAAATCCGGACAGGCAGCATTCGGTGGACAAACGCTGCACAGCCGCGGGCTTTGCACGAACCGCAACCTCCCAATCCGTCTTCCGTTCGCGATTGGCAGACCCCAGATAAAAATCCGTAAAGGGCAAGGGGCCATTGGGTCCATCGAGTGTCTCTCTCGACCCACCTCCCCAGCCCGGCTCCCTCCGGGAAAGGCCGCATCCTGGAAACTCCTGTCGCACCTTTCGGTGAATCACCTCTCGCTGGCAGGTGATTCGCCGGGGGATGCAGCCCGAGCGCTTCGTGAGATGCTCTCGCTCTACCTTCTTGAAGATCTCGACGAGTACGATCAGAAGCGACACTGGATTGAGGGGATTCGAGATGTTTCAAGCCGCCGTGTGGCTGCTCGGGTTGGATCAATGGCCCGTGGAATCTGTCAGGGGCTTGAGATTCAAGTCGCGATCGATGACGAACTCTTCGACCAACAAGCCGGGTATCTCTTTTCGAGCATTCTCGAACGGTTTTATGCAGCCTGGGTCAATATCAACAGCTTCACGCGTTTCGTCTCGACCTCCCGACAACGCGAAAGCCGCAAGGAACAGTGGCGCTGGCCACCCCGGGCCGGATCAAAGGTATTGGCATGAGCAAGCAGCCTGACTCAACCGACGACGGCCAGCGATCGCCCAGCCGCCAACCGCTGCTGAAGCGATTGCTCAGTCAACCCCATCAGTTTGAATTTTTTCACGCTGTTCGACTGTTGGATGAGTGGCTTCACCACCACCGCAGTGGTGGGGGCTCGCGAGGATCTCATCGGATTTCTCAGTCTACGCCGTCGCGGAAGTCACTGATTCGTTTTCGCTCAGCCGTGACGCTCGATTTTCCGAACGGTGCAATCGTACGCATCACTCAGTCGCAACCTCAAAGTGAAGAAGCCTCAGCAACTCCCGCCAGTGCAGCCGAGCAAAAGGTTGAGGTTCAGCTCACGAATTTCGGTCTGCTTGGGTCGTCGGGTGTACTGCCGCGACATTACACCGATCTTGTGATTGCACGGTTCAGGCAATTCCGCGACCGCACACTGCAGAATTTCCTCGATATTTTTGTTCATCGATTCACCGTGCTGCTCTGTCGAGCATGGGCAAAGTACCGAGGACACATCCAATACGAAGACCAACGAATCAACCGCCCATTAAAGAAGGCTGATTCATGCAAATACGAAGACAGTGATCCACTGACAAAATCACTGGCGTCACTGACCGGCCTGAACACGGCTGGACTGGCGCAGCGTTTGGCGATTCCCGACGAAGCCATTCTGTACCACGCGGCAAATTTGCTTCACTGTCCGCGGACAGCCGAGGCGTTGGAGAAAATGATCGCGGACGTTTTCTCGGTGCCGGTCAGTGTGCTTCCCTTCTGCGGCGGCTGGCTGTCACTCGAACCAACCGACCGTACCAAGCTCCCGAGTAGCGAACATCCACAGGGCAACCATGTTGTGCTTGGTGAGTCCGCTGTTATCGGCAGCAGGGTCTGGGACACGTCCTCAGCATTTGAGGTACAATTAGGCCCCCTGCCTGCAGTTCAGTTCAAACGTCTGCTTCCAGGCCAGCCCCAACTAAGAGCCATCGAAGACTTGTTACGTTTTTCCGCTGGCCCCCAATACACAATCAAAATCCGTCTGATTCTCGCGGGCACTGAGCCAGCCTCCTGCCAACTGGGCGAGCCAGCGGCATCTTCCCAAGTCGAGCCACGGCTCGGCTGGTCCTGTTGGTTGCCGACCTCTGAAGTTGCTGACGGAGATCACCGCGACACAGTTTTTGAAAGCTCGCAATAGCCCTCAGCCCCGCTGT
>Ga0114919_10000438_pt1 | contig 32159 bp, 36 predicted proteins | sample BlataG_FD_88682 | JGI IMG/M metagenome (GOLD analysis project Ga0114919, IMG submission 88682) | Deep subsurface microbial communities from Black Sea to uncover new lineages of life (NeLLi) - Black_00105 metaG | ecosystem: Environmental > Aquatic > Marine > Oceanic > Sediment | place: Atlantic... | reverse complement strand
GAAGTGACCATCCAAGCACTCCTGTTGGAGATCTTATCTCTCTGATATAACCGATAACACTAAAGACCAATCCTACAGCTACCGGTAAGATCGAACGAAGGATAATGCTATTTGACTGAGTTAGGTATGCTGTCGGACTGGCTTCAAGTATAATGATTAAACGCCAAGGTTGATCTCTAATTTCCGGAAACCAAAGGGATAGTACAAATGCAAGCGATAGAAGGAATAATCCCACTTCAATGCTGATCCATCGTATTCCTTCTGATTTTTCGTTCATGAGTATACACCTAGGAGTCTATCCGATCGGAAGATCGATACCTACTCCAGCGTAAGTTGCCAATAGAATCAACAAATATGCAGATCCAACAAGCATGATTAAAGCGCTGATGATGATAAGGGTCTTTGCATGTTGTGGCATTTCACTGTGTTCTTCCGACTCTCCGCTTGAATCAGCCTGCTCCACAATCATCCCCAAACTAAAACTGGACTTTATAACATTTATCACTTCTGGAAATTCCAGCATACAGAAGAAGAAAAAGGCAAAGTCCTGAGTACGTTTCTTCACTAAGCCAAAAAGGAGATATTGGTCAGCTTGACCACTGTGTTCAAGATTCTGTTGACCAAAATCTTAAAGCTGGAGGCTTCTTAAACGAGAACAGTTGGGCGGGTAGCCTAGTCAGGATAGGGCACAGGCCCCCTAAGCCTGTGGTCGTGGGTTCGAATCCCACCCCGCCCGCCATTGGGTGATTTTCAGGATCATTAGGACAGTTTTCATGCTTATTATCGCTGTAGAGCGGTTTCAATCGCTTTATTGCTTGTTTCAATGCATTTTCACAAGTTTTTGACACATTCAATCCCAATTCTTGAGCCTCTTTGAGAATTTCTGAGTCAATATAGAGATTCGTTCGAACTTTCTTTCCCACGCTTAATTCACCATGTGTAATAGTGTGTATATTTATGCATAAAACCCTTTTTGTGCTCCAAATTTGGGAGCGCCCATATATTAACAATTGTGCTCTCTCCATGATTTTTTGTCTCCATATGTTTTTCTTGTTGAGGGCATAAGCCTCTGTAGCCTATGACATAATCAGTAAGGTAATATTCTAAACAATATTTAGGGTTCTTTAGTCAAACAAGGCTCAAAACACCCCCCATACTTTCATATTTCCGAAAAACACTCCAATAGCAAAGCCACCTAGTCGGATAACTTACTCAGCAAAGAGTTTTACTCGGATTACAGAAATGGATGCTTGTTCCCTTTTCTCCAAATTATCAATTTTTGTTGGGTAATTCTTTCAAGAGAAAGCTCAGTAGTAAATGTAGGTTACATAATCGTGTAACTCATACCACATGACTTTGCTGTGTTTGTCAATATAGACATACCAAATACACTGTCGCCCTCTGCGAGGGTCAACACTAGAGTCCTTTAGGCTATTGAAAAAATGGCTCCAAGTAGTTACTTCATGAGAAACGAAATGAGGCTCTGCATTCCAAATGACCCAATCTGTATACTTAACGCTGAAACCTGCATCATATATCTCGTTAATTCTTTCACTAAGCCAACTTTCATTGTTAACAGAGCTACCGCTTTGTTGAGATAGAAATATAAAAGCAAGTAGAATAATCATGGAAGCTAAAGTTATGATCAAAGCATACATGCCATTCTTGTTCATTAACTCTCCAAGAATATCTTAAGTTAACTTTCTATTATTCTTTGCGTGCCAACAATTGTTTCAAGTATGGTGTTAGTCAAGATAATAAAGATAGTAAACCCTTACTTGAGAGAAACACTTTTACACATGAAAAAATTGACATCACAATTCAGGGTTTACTACCTTGATTAACATCATAGGTTAAGCATCGTGTTAACGTAATCGTGTCAATTGTGTACCCTTTTCTTAAAAAAATCTCTTTTCATAAAAAATTAGAATCTCTGTTTTCGACCTTCACTATGTACACTATTGAACTATCGGTCTCGTTATTCTTGGTTAAAAGTAAGGTTTCAATTCCTTCAAGAAAAAAGTACATCGAAACAACTAAAACTAATACAGCTATTAAATTATGTGGGCAAAAGCAATGTTTAACGGATAAACATTCTCCAAAATTCATTCATAGGTTTTAACCAATCACTGTCAAGTTCACAGTGCCAACTCGGTCTTTTTTTACATGGTGTCCATAGTCCGAGTCTTTCCATTTTCTCCGAGTCATTAAGTCTTTCAACTGTAGACCCTTCAAGCCAACCCATCATTTCAGCTGATAACTGATTTTGGTAGGATTCGACCCATTTCTCTAGACTTTCTAACGCACTATCCAGATTCTCTGATCCATGTATGCGGATTTTCTGACCTTTTAATAAGACAGCAATGACATAATCAGGAGTTCCATGTTTCATGGCTTGATTGCTCCAAGAGCGCTTGTTGATGGTTAGATGCTTGTACGTAGGAGGGATTGTCTTTATCTCTACTTTGACTCGCTTTCCTTTAACAGTTTCGAGTTCTATATCATGGGGTAATCGGATTTCAATTGGATCATTTGGTTCATTTATAGCGCTGAGAATTACGGGTTTCCACTGTGTTAAACAAGCCTTAACGACTTGTTCTCCTATAAATCCACAAAATTTACTAATCAACTCATAAGGTTCACCAGTCCATTCTAACCCCAAGTCTCTATCAACTTTAGCAACCTTTTTAACAGCAGTTAAAGCCCTTTCTAACAGAGATTGCTCGATGGGTCTATACGGATTTCGGCTGTCTTTGAGCAAATTAGATACAAGTTGACATGGATATCTTTCAAAGATGTTATCCACTTTTTTCCCTATTAAACAGTATATTCCATAAACTTAAACATTTCGATGTAAATTTCGTAATATTATTATTACGATTATTAACATATATATTTTATAACACATCAATGGTCTAGAACATCGATGTCGTATATTTTGGTTAGTCAGTTTTTTTTCGAAGCTCAAAAGAAATTATTAGTCAAGTAATTTGATGGAAGCCTTATCGTAAACTTCTTTAAGTTTCTCTGGATTGTAGTCCGTGTAGTGTTTTGCTAGAACACTTGACGGTACTCTGCCACAGAAAGCATCGACATATCTATCGGGTATTCCAAGCTCTCCCATAGTAGCGCAGAACCATTCTCTCAGCACTTGCGGGGTTACATCAAAGCCTGTTTTTTCTCTTGCACTCCGCCATAGTTTTCGTTCTTTAGCTTTAGCCATTGGAAACAGTTTAGGGTTGTTGTCATGTCTAGATTCCATATATCGTTTAAGAAACTCTGAAGCCTTAGGATTAAAAAAAGAAACCCAAGCAAGTTTTGTCCTACCTTCATGGGATTTAGGCTTAATCATACAGTTGTTGAAATCAATGTCTTTAATTCTCAGCGTTAAAATTTCCCTTCTACGAAGCCCACTTGAAGCATACAAGAGAAACAGTGTTTTTTCTTTCACTGAGTCAATTGCATCAAAAAACTGCTGAAGCTCTTTCTTGCTTGGAATGCTCTTAGGCTTAAACTGTTTTTTGGGGAACTTAAAACTTTCAACAAGCTTAGGTTTTCTAAGATAGTCTCTGCAAAACACTTTGAGACTCTTAAGTACATTAGCATAGGTGCTTCTGCTCATATGATTGAAAATACTGAGATAGTCTCTGATCACATATTGAGTTAAAGGTTGCCCATTAAGCCACTTTAAGAGTCTCTTAATCTGAGCTTTATGACCCTTAGCAGTTTCTTGAGTCAACTGTAAGTCAACCATACAGAAGGTCTTAAAATCGAAAAGAAGTTTTTCTTTTTCTTGTTTCGCAACGCCCCCTAAGCCTGTGGTCGTGGGTTCGAATCCCACCCCGCCCGCTCTGGACGAACCCCATACTACAAAGACTATTTCTAGTTGTCAATTGTGTTTACGAAATATCATGACTGCCTAAGGTATGTTGAATCAGAAAACTAACACGGAAACTATTCTTTCCCTATTGTAACTATACACACAAGCGCGCAAGTCATTGGTTTTGCCGGTTAAGCTTTTATTCTCTGCGAATCAAGTACTTCTCAATTTAAAGGGGATATCAATGGTTATAGGCTCAGAGTTCCTGACTTCTTTGCTACTCTGGTTTGTCCGCGCATTCGTTTCAAGCGCAATATGTTTGTTCATTGGTTATGTTGGAATAAGGAGTTTGACCAGTATGACAACCAAAATCAGCGAGTTCAAAACCATCAAGGGAGATCCGCTGGCAACAAGTCTTTTTGTAAGTGGCTTTTTTGTTTTCGCAGGGCTTGTCGTATGTGGGTCGATGGTTAATCCATTCTTCCTGGGACAATCCATCGTATTTGGCTCTTACTTCAACGTGCAACGCCTCCTAGTTGTAGTGTTAAGTTTTTGTGTGAGTCTTTTCTTCGGGTGGTTTTTCTATGTCGTCTTTGCCAAATTGACGCCTTTTGGGATAGACTTGGATGATGTGAATAAATCCCCCGTAGCTGTTGGAATCTTCCTATTTGGTTATGAAGTATTTTTAGGCTTGATTATCTACGCTAGCCTGATGATACCCCTAGGCTAGAGAGGAAATACATGACCCGTCTACGAATCCTAATGATGTTGACCATTCTCCTCGCTATATGTTCAACAAAAGAAACCTACAGCTTGCCAAGTGGTGAAAGTTATCCCCCGACTTTCACATTCAGAAATGGAGCATGGTATGACACTTGGGGATTCAACAGAAATTATTACGGGGAACAGCATGGATATATGCCCAATATCGCCTATGAAACACTTGGACCCGACAGGGAACTAGCATATGGTCTAGGAGAATTGTTTAAGAACAGCTACGGGGATACGGTGCAAAGGGCTACAGCGATTCTGAGGTATGTTCAAAGATGGACAAGTTATGGTTATGATTCCGACAACGTATACATGAATGGAGTAGCTCAAGAGGAGTGGGCTTGGAACGCTGATGAAATGGCACACATGCTAAACGAAACCACAAACACTATTGCTGTTGGGGACTGTGAAGACCTAGCCTTTTTGTGCACCACAATGTACATGGCAGCAGGCATCGATGCAGCTATGGTTTTGGCGCCTCAACATGTTGCTTTACTGATTTGGCTTCCTGAATATTCAAATGCCAACTATTATTGGGATCTACCAGATGATGGGAGAACTGCAGGCTGGATCTGGGTTGAAGCTACTGGTTCACAGAATCCTATAGGTTGGACTCCTCCTGAATTTGCGGATGGTGGCTGGACAGCCTATCCATTAGGTTTCATCGAGTTCAACATTCAATATTTGCCACAACCACCGCATGCAGAAGACGATGTAGTGGTGACAGCCCGTGTTGTCAGCTCAAGAGCGTCTGTCAGCACAGTTTCGCTAAACTATTCTATCCAAGATGGACCATACAGTGAACTATTGATGGAAGCTGAAGGATCAATATATGAAGCCATCATACCGAAACAGCCAGATGGAACTAGATTAGCCTTCTACGTTTCCGCTATTGACAGTGATGGTCTCATAAAAAAGTCGGATCGGTTCGAATACACCGTAGGGCAGGAATTTAAAATTCCACCTTTCGCTTTGGAGGCCCTTATTCTAATCTTTGTTTTTGTATTGTTCGTAGCCTTGCTGGCTAAAAGAAAGTAGTGTGTGCTACATTTCTTTTGAGGTCATTGTGTTTGGCGCGTTCAAAGCTTTGTTGGCTAGAGGAAAATAGCGTTTGGCTGTTCCTCGAACCACAAAAGCAATTAGCCCGTTTCAAAGAATCTACACTAAATTGTTACCTAGGATGATGGAAATGTGGCTACGGGACGTAAAAATCATGGTTCCCAAAATTTCATTGATGATTATGGTTCTATTAGTTGTTGTAGGGTCATCCTTCTCAGTTGGAAATCGTGTCCTAGGGCAGGTTTCAGAGGGCGAAGTTTGGGAAATTCACGACAGCATTACTCCTACACTTGAGGAGATTGAGTGGCTGGAGGAAGGAGTTTTCCCTAGATCACCTTCTTGGATATTAGATGGTAGATGGTTTAGGTCGACTTGCCATCAGATCCTTGTCAAAGCGGGAGACACTATCTTTGCTTCCTTCGAAGACACTTTCAACTGGACAGCAGTGAATGAGGGATTTGAGGAGGATGGAAGGCACCCGTATCCCTCGTTTGAGGATTTCCAAAATGAAACCTTGAAGGATCCAAGATTTCGGCTAATGTACACATGGGGTGTTTCTGTTGATTGGCTTGGAATCTCGATGAATAAAACCAAGATAATGTTTGAATTTGATCCCAGTACTTCCCATGCGACGGTTACAATATCTTGTCTTATCACGAACCTGCCTGCTTTCTTTCTTGAGACTGCAAACAGGCAAGAGAATACTGCTTGTAATCCAACCGGCTGAAGGAACGCCTTGGATAGACTTTCTAAACGAGCATCCAGGTCTAAAAGCATTGTGGAACACGCTACCCAGCAACATAAGAACAGAGGTTACAAGCAAGATTGGAGGAAAAATCGTCTCCTACAGCATAATCAATACAGGTTTGGGAGGAGGAGACAGAGTCGTAACCTTCCCAGATAATTTCACTGGCATTAACGGAGCCCCAAGCACAACAATGGCAGGAGAATACAAGGTAATCTTTGCCTTTCTATCTTACGAAGCGGACAACGAAAACATGGGATGTTGCTGCCTCTTTGAGATAGGCTTTGACTGCATCGGATGGAACATACACGTCGTACCGGAAGTTCCTCTCGGAACAATAGCCCCACTCCTCTCGATGATCTTTGCCATGCCAATACTTAAACTCTATAGAAGAATCCGCCACTGAAACCACGCACGCTTATAAGCATTGCACTGACCACAGTTAACACCACGCTTCTAGAACAAGCCCTTCCTTACACACACTTACGCCAGCATATCCTACGCTGGAAAGCAGACAAGTACACTCAGCTTATAGTTTCTATACAAAGCCATCAGCCACTTGTCTCCCGAATGGACTCTAAGAAGTCTCTGAATCGTGACAGCCCAACCTTCAAGGTTTCGGTTTTGCAGCCGTAACCGATTCTTATAAAACCTTCCATATCAAAACAGTAACCAGGAACGAGGAACACTCCTTTCTCCTGAATAAGACGCAGACAGAGATCTTTCGATGGAATATTCATCTTGTACCGTAGGAAGGCACTGCTACCAGCCTTTGGTGGAACCCAATCAATCAGAGGTTCATCTGCAATCCATTCCGAGAGGATTCGATGATTAGTACGGATGATTTTCAGGTTACGTTCATAGATCTGGTCCACGTGTTTTAAAGCGAGAGAGGCGAGAGCATCGGCAATCATGTTCACACTTATGGTTGTGTAATCTCTATGAAGTAAGCATTCTTCTATCACTGATCGTTGGGCAGCGATCCATCCCAACCGTAGCCCTGTGAGCGAGAAGGGCTTAGAGAAAGATCCTGTAACTATCGCTCTCTCGGTTAGATCCACCGCAGAAGGAACGTGGACGTTTGGTTCAACGTAAAGACCTCTGTAGGACTCATCGCAAAGCAGATAGGCACTGGAATCTTCTACTATATCACAGATTCCTTGCAGAAGATCAGTGTCGATCAGGCTTCCCGTCGGATTGTGGGGATTGTTAATCACAACAAGTTTTGTGCTGTCATCTATGAGCTCACGCAACTTGTTAAGGTCAGGCAGCCATCCATCATCTTCGTGCAAATGCAGAAGCTTGACTTTAGCACCAAAGGATTTAGCTACACTATACAGTTGCTGATAAGCGGGGAATAGCGAGATTACCGTGTCACCTCGTTCAACGAGGCTGTAGAACACGAGAAAGTTAGCACCGATCGCCCCTCCTGTAACTATAATATTCTCCGGCTTCATCTGCTCATATAATCCAGCTAGCCCTTCGAGAAGACTCAGGGAACCTCTAATAAATCCATAATTCAACTTCATCTCTTTCGAGTACTCGAAGAAGTCTTCTTGTCCAGCTAGAGTTAGGAACTCGTTTAATGTGAATGGGTGGACGCAAGTCTCAGCTATGTTAAACTCAACTGTGTGTTCATATGCGTTCATGAATTTTTCAACAAGGAATGGGTCAACTTTCAAGGTCTTTCACTCTTCATTCTTCACATATGTTGATTGTCATATGCTTCAATTTCTAGGTTTTCATCTTGCGCGCATCAAAGACTATGTTCGGAATCCTCGTGTAGTCATTTCAATCGGCAATTCGCCTAGTTTCCATGCGTCACGAGCGCAGAATATTTATAGGCGTCAACGGTTCTTAGGACAAACCAGCAGAAGTCGGCCTAACGAAACCTAAACTATTCCACTTCATCGAAAGCCAATACAGAAACTGGTCGATTTCTACGAGGTGCATGCATGCACACGCTTACCGCTCTGAATTCCTAGAAAACAAGATCGTCTTGAAGGAAAAAGTCAACACAAACTTAGACACCCACAAAAAAAACAAGAGCCAAGAGAAATAGTAACATCTGACTTGCACTGAAAATGCCCACGGCTCAACGGATTTTAGCAAAACTTTTCAATGTCTTTCCTGCTTGTCAGGTGAAAGATAAATGAGCCCAGCTGCTATGTCGCGTCCATTGAAGAGCGTGATCCACAAGGTTTTCCCATTTCACGTTCTCAACAGAGATTTAAAGATCCTGTTTATCTCAAATCTCTTCGCTTCCTTCGGTGATGGCCTCACCATCTACCTTCTGCCCCTGTTCATCAGAAACCTCAACGCCACACCAGAGAATGTGGGCTTCCTATATTCCATTTTAACAATAGCCTCCGCCATCACAATTATACCAGGCGGATTCTTGGCGGACAAGTATGATCGAAAGAAAGTTTTGTTGCTTGGGTGGTCATTTTGGGTACCAGTGCCCCTCTTCTTCGCCTTCGCGACAGATTGGACACAACTAGCTCCAGCAATGTTCCTCTATGGAGTATTATTCTCAGGACCAGCCTCAAGCGCCTACGTAATAGGTCGATCTCAAAAAGATAAAGTAGCATCGACGTTTACCACACTTGTTGCAGCGTGGGGAATAGGTTACACTTTTGCGCCCACAGTAGCCGGCTACCTCGCTGAGACAATAGGGATGCAGCCAGTCTTCTTCCTCACAACTGCCTTCTACTTCATCACTACAGTTATCATAACCAGAATCAGTAGTCAATTCCCAAGAAAAGGTGAACAGACTCTCAAAAGTGCACAGCCAACCCTAGACTCGTCAACCTCTACGTTCAGGAGAATCCTCTTTCTTTCCGTGCTCTTCTCCGCTGTGATGTTCATCCTCTCCTTAGTATTTCCATTAGTTCCGCAGTTTCTACATGATGTCTACAAATATGATGTTGCCCTCATAGGAATCCTTGGCTCCTTCACCTACTTCGGGGGATCCACCTTATCATTACTGATAGGGAAGATTGGGGACAAATACGGAAAGACAACTTCAGTATCCGTCTCAATGATCTGCGTAGCCTTCGCCCTCACAATATTCGTATCAGTCAACAACATCCCTCTTCTCATAGTTGCCTCATTCATTCGAGGGGCATCTTTCCCAATGTGGGCTTTAATCGGCGCCACAGTTGGGCTCATAGTTCCTTCTGCGTCAAGAGCTCGATGGATATCAGTTGTCCAAACAATGACCCAAGTAGTGAGTATACTAGCGCCTTATGTAGGTGGATTTCTTTATGCCCGTTCACCGCAGACTCCCTTTCTTATTGTGATAATAGCCGCGTTAGTCCTTAGTTTTCTAGCTCAGGTTAAGCCCTTCAAAGAGTAGCAGTCCACTCAAAAGTCACACTTAAGCGAAGAAGCACAAGAACGCATGAAAGAAGGCCAGGCAATTCAAACTAGTGCCGTAGAGAAGGCGTCAGATATCTTTTGCAGCTCCTTTGTAACTGAAGACAACAGTTTTATTCGATACTCAATCTTCCGTCTGTAAACGTCAGTTAACTGTTTGAACTTCGGTATTATATCCTTTACAACGTGAATCATGAGATCACGATTCTCTTCTTGCCTTAGGTCCTTCAACTCCACTTGCTGATCTTTGTAATACACAATGAGATGCCCTGTTGGGTCTACATTTGCCTGGATCGCGTGACTCATGTTTTCAGGAAGCGACAAAGTGGACACAGGCAAAGTTGTAGTGAGAGGGCGCATAAGCTTGAATAAGGATTCGAAGAATGCTGTCACGAGGCTCTTCTCTTCCGACGACAACTCGCAAATTTGACCTACGTCATCTTTTACGCTTCTTAATGAATTTAGAATGTCCTGGAGTGAACTTTCATTTGCTTCTTCTTCTAGCCGTAATGGGACAATCGCCTGAGGTGACGGGGATTCTTGACTCATTCAGGATGGTTCCTTGCCAAGCTTCTCACCAATTGAGTGCTAAAAGCTCTTGTATGTTGCGTTTGCTTACGCACGAATTTTTTTAGGTAGAGCAGTTCAGTTTCAGATTGAAGGTTAGCTCGGGATAAGAATGGCGTATCTCAAGTCGTAGTACGCAATATTTATATCTCCTCCAACGACCATATATAACAACGAGGCGATCTTTTTGAGCTATGGACACCAAGGCATGAAGGAAACAGATGGAACCAGTCGAACCCAAGAGGTCTCGTCAATACGACGAGACAACTTCAAAATCACAGTGTCCATAGACAGAGAACGCCCGATGTCCCAATCACCCCTCTATCACAAATATGAGATCCAAAAATACGACCTCCACCCAAACTACAGCTTCGCACACCTCGCAAATATGATTCCAAGCAACACCCCCGAATACATCGACAGCGGACAAAAATACGTAGAACGCATCGTCCGTGCCCTCTACTACTTCAAACAATGCTCCCTCATAGGACCCTCAGGAACAGGCAAAACCCACATCGTCTACCTAATAGCAGAACTTTGTGGCCTACCAATCTGGGAAGTGAACTGCGGCCTACAAACCTCCTCCTACGACTTAATAGGACGCTTCATAGGCCTTGGAAAAGAAAACTGGATCGACGGAATGGTAACCAGATGGCTAAGAGCTGGAGGAATCATGTATCTAGATGAGGCAAACATGATGAAACAAGACGTCGCCACACGACTCAACCCTGTACTCGACACTCGAGGACACCTTGTCATAAACGAGAAAGACAACGAAATCGTGGAGCGACACAAATATGGATACATGATAATCAGCATGAACCCCTACTCCGCAGAATTCGCAGGAACCAAACCACTCAACGCAGCGATGAGAAGAAGAATGGCAGTATGGATCAACTTCGACTACACAAGCATTGGGAACAAAATATCACCTCTCGAAGTAAATATGCTGTTGAAACGATCAAAAATCGATGAAGATCTAGCCTACAAAATTGTTCAAGTCGGAGCTGAACTCCGCAGACAGTACACAGCTGGAGACCTACCCTACGGTGCATCCCTCGGAGACTTGATAAACTGGGCTACTCTCATCCACGACGGCAACACCCCAAACATGGCAGCAGAAGAAACGATAATTGCACTAACCAGCGACAACACAGAAGTACAAGGCGACGTTAGAAGAGCCATTGAGTCCGTTTTCCCAAAAGCCGGCGGCCAAAAACCTCAGAAATAGTTTGGTAATCCCCATGGGATTCCTCGACTACGCCTGGTCTATATCCGTCCAAGAAGACAGATTAAAAACAAGAATCCGACTGGATCCAGAACTCAAACAACCTACTCTAACCTGGAACAAGTCAGGCTTCAACATAACCCTACCAGTACCAGCAACCTCCAAAGAAGGAGCCATAACTTATCTTGAATACGTTTTTCCAGCAAACTCAGGAAAGGCAGAAGTTGGAAGGCTATTCAGAGCAAGCATCGCACACTTAACTGCCCACACCCTAATCCCCACTAGCAATCTATGCTTGGATACAACACAGAAAAGTTCACTCATCAGAACATTCACAAACAGTCTAGTAAGCGACCTCTACATTAATCTCTACATATCTTCAAAACATCCACACAGACTCGCCGACTTGGCCTACGCAAACGCCCTCGCCTTCATGCGACTGAAATCAATCCAAAGAATATTCAACCCAGCCACACGAATAATGACAGCCCTACTCGCAAAAGTCAACATCGGAACAGTAAATGGCACACTACAACCAAGAGAAGAAGCAGCAGTCAATCAATCCAGCGAAAAACTCAACGCTTTGAAGAAAGAAATAAAAACTTCACTCAACACAGAAAATACAAAGATCGAGAACCTTCTTGAAGAAACAGAACAAGCCATAGCTCAAACTCTAGAATCGCATGGCCCCATCTTGGAATCTCCATCCCTACCCCACACCGAAACAACAGGTCCTTGCACAGTGTTCCTAAAATCTGAAACCCCTCCCGAATTCAAACTTGAAAAAATCTTCAGGAAATCCCTGGAAACTCTAGGAAGTCAAACATCTGAAGAATTGATAGAATCTAATTGGACCAAACAGATCGATGCGGAAGCCTCTCAAGCCTTTGACTCATGGAACCATCAGAAGGCACGAGAAGAAAAAATCCTCACCAGAATAAGCGCCAGCATAGAAAAAACAAGGTTCAAATCAGCCTCTTTTCCAGAAGAAGATTATTCCCAATACATGAAAACAAGAATCTTTCTCAAAGGAGGAAGCCGACGACTACTGGACAGCCTCAGAGTAGCCATGGACGCCTTAGACGAAGACCCAAGAAAAGAAACAGGACAACTCGACATGACTGAAGTAATCCAAAAGATTGCCAGCGGCAGCCCAAGAACAGATGTCTTTAAACAAAACGAATACCTGAGCAAGAGCTTCGCATGGGGAATCCTCTTCGACACTAGTGCAAGCATGAAAACCAAAGGTGAACTCGCCCGCGCTTTGGCGATTTGCATGGCTGAATCTACCAAAGAGCTACTTATGGATCCAGGCTCATGGACATTCTTTGCATTCAGTGACCAGTTCTATATACTAAAAGATGTCACGGAAGCATACTCCCGCAGAGTACGAGCCAGAATTGGAGGACTCAAATTCGAAGGCCTAACCTACATGCCTGACGCTATTCGAGTCGCCGGAGACATCCTCAGCCAAAGATTTGATGAGCAAAGATTCCTAGTAGTGCTCTCCGACGGATGGCCATATGGATACTCAGATATTGCCACGGCGCTTTCAGCAAGCATTGATGCCCTAGCAAAAAGGGGAGTAATAGTGATTGGAGTCGGATTGGAAACTGAGAGAATGAATGTTTATTTCAAGAAAAGTTGTGCTGTCTACAACCAGAAGGATCTGATAAAAAAATTTGCAAAGATATACGTCAACGCATCGACAGCTGCCCTTGAAGGTTAACCAGAGAAGGATCTAAAGAACCAAATTGGGTGCCCAAATCTTCTGATCGGCTTTCTTCCTCTATGGCTGCACCGAAGAACCAGTAGCAGAAGCTTCATTTTCACTTGATTGCCCAAAACCAGAAACCGTTGATTCTTCTTGTAGGGCAACAGTAGTTTGAGATGATTGCACAGTCTCTTCTGCTGAAGCGCCTTCAACTGTTGCAGACGCTTTAACAGTCTCCCCTTCAGAAGGAATACTTTCCATCTGTAAAGTCGGTGTCTCTTGACTCGATTGCAACAGGTTTGCCGGTGGGGAAGGCGCCTGTATCAATGTCGCAAGTAGATACATAGACATGAATGCGTGTTTATACACGCGACTGAAGATCCCAGGGATATCCGTCTCAGGATCTGACTCAAGCATCTTTTTTATGTCTTCATCTTGACCCTCCAACGAAACTAAGCCTTCCACCTCAAACTTCACCACATTGGGCTTTGTACCGACGGACAAGGCAAAACCTACCAGAACCAAGCCACTCCGGCGCTCTTTCTCTTTCATCTTAGCCTTCACATCGAAGTTGATCAACTTCCCTTTCTCAATTTCATCCGCCAGCTTCATCGCTGACAAGCTTCTTATCCTTACAGTAACTGCAACTCCACTAAGATTTGTTGAAGTGCTGATTCTTGATACCCCTTTGATCAGGTAGATCAGTTAACTTGTTACCGATTTCCATAACGATTAGACAACGCTGTTTTCCCTTTGTGTGTGAATCACTGCTACATACAACACTCACAGGTGCTTTCTGAGTCCAGAAAGCTGAGAGACAGAAGCCAACCGACGGTTTAAGTTTCCTTTACAATAGAGAAGTCAGCGATGTATTGAAATTTCTTCGCAAATTCCTGATCTTTCTTGTGGCGCAGAACGATCTTCTCAGGCACTCCATCACAAATATACACAATGTAGATCATGTCCTTGCCTAGTCGGGAGTTCTCCAACTGGGTTATTGAGTTTTTCACCTTCTCTAGGCGATCAATTTTCCCAGTGATTTTCTCCATGGCCTCAAAGAGAATCTCGGCTTCACTCAGCTCAGAAGCACTGAGCAGGATGTCTTTGAACTGAACCCATTCAGTGGATCCTCCACCTTTGCGGGGTTTGACTTTGTTCTTCTTTGATTTCTCTTTCCGTTTCCCCTTCTGTAACGCCTTCAGCTCTTTGAGTTGTTCTTCATTCTCTTTGAGATTATCTGAATCTCGCAACAAAGACCCAAGCCATTGACTATACTCGTCTGCAACTGATTTGTATTGCATTATTTCCTCGTCGAGGGTTTCATCTATCTCTTTGATTGAGTAGAAACTGCGGATTTCAGTGGTAATATTTCCCAACTTTTTCACCAAAGATCTTGTTTAGCTTATCGGTTTCCGAGTACTTGAAACATGAGTATTCTCTGCACCTTCATCTGGAACAAGTTTGGAGCCTTCATTGGATGGTTCTTCAAAGGCTTTTTGTAGCGTCTTCATCTGCCTTCGTATTCTTTCGAGTAAACCGACTCTCTTCTTTGTTTTCTCCTTGCGGGTTTTTACCAACTTTTCAAGTTCTGGAAAGATCGTCCAGAGAACTGCCAAAACAACATCTGAAGAGTAATCTTTCAAAGGTTTAGAATCCACTTTATCGCCTGACCAGACTACTACTAGTTGTGCTTCTGCGTCTAACTTGATCTGGTTGGCATACTTCAGCTTCGTCACACTTTCCGCAGGGACATTGAAGGAAGTTTTTAGATGTACAAGGATTCCACGCAGGATACAATAAAGCTCCTTGGTTAGTTCTCTCTCCTTTTTTATGAACTCACCAAGCTCCGTGGTTTCAGTGCTCATAGCGTCAAGGAGTTCACAAAGTTTATTCTCAATTTCTTCTACCTTGACCTCATGTTGACCCTGATCGCTTGCTTCTCTGTGAAGCTGTTGAGGAGCTGAATAATCATTCGTGTATGGAAAAGAAGAAGACTTGCAGACTTGGTTTCCCTCAAGATCCATTTGGGGGTTTACCTCTGCATCTTCTGTCATGGGACAATTCACCGACAAACGTGAATGGTTTAACCCTGTTCCTAGAGGATAATAGGATTTGTATGTTGCAGAACTTCACACCCAAAGAGGACTATTCGCCCTCTAGAGAAGAAAACATACCTTCCTCCTCTGATTCGATTCTCAAGCAAATCCAATAATCATACTATCATCATGCTTACAACCTACTAGTTTGAGGGATCTTTTGGCAGCATTGAATCTTTTTCTATGACAACTTTCCGAATTCATTGAAAGACTGTTTTTCATCTACTCTACATTCTCTTAGATAGTCTTGCAGGGTCTCAGCTGCTACAACTTCTATGTCATAGTCGCTTGGATCTATCGAGTGCTTGAAATTCTTCGCTGGAATCACAACTTTTCTGAAGCCCCAAGCCTCTGCTGCCTTAATTTTCTCATGAAGCCCGCCAACTGCGGTCACGGGTACTCTGTCATCCACACCAACGTTAATCTCGCCAGTGACAGCTACGTCTTGACGGATTGGTTTCCCTTCAATTAGGGAGCACAGGAGAAGGGTCATTGTGACGCCTGCGCTAGGACCATCGACGCCATAGGCTTGAGCAAAGTCGATGTGTGTAAAATAGTCCTGCGCTATGTCTACTCCATATTTCTGCAGAATGACACTCCTCACCTTAGCAACACTGTCTACAATGAATCGTTGCTTACCACCTTTAGCTACACCGGTAACTTTATAGTATCCTCTCTGGTGATTGCTGTTTCCGTTATCACGTTTCTCCAAGAAACCTTTGACTGCTAGAACGTTACCAGTCATCTCTCCACTGTAGGGATCTGACACTACGGCTAAGCCATAGATTTGGCCAAGTTTGGCTCCTTCAGGGTTAATCTCGAGGAGTTTGCCTCTTTCACTTATTTGATGCTCCAACATTTGCTTCTGAATTGTCTTGCAGTGATTCTCGATAGCGTCTTTCACATGTTTTCTCTCAACTGATCGGCAACCTTCTTTCATAGCGAGGATTGCGGCGGTTTTCACAAGACCTATCATAGGTCTGAATCTTGTGGTCAACCCGTCGCTCTTGTTACTCCGCCTACGACCTTCATCGACCATTTCTTCGCATGCTTCTCTACTGAACGGCATCAAGTGAAAACGTGAAACTTCTTGAGCGATAAATTGAACATATTTTCGACGGTTTTCCAATGTGCTAGCCATATCGTTATTCATTCTTACGACTTTGCCATAGCCATAGATTCTATCCATTAGTGCTGGATGTAATTGACCAATGCTGTCAAAATTCCCCGCCCCAACCAGGAAGCACATGCAAGGTACAGGTTCAGTGGCTACTGCCATAGCAGCGGTGTTTCCTTCGTCCCATCTGCTTCGTAAAGTTATTGGGAGTTGCCCATCTTCCAATACAGTCAGCAGTGTCACTGCTCCGGTAGGTGTCAAGTTCTTGATTTCGTCTATGTAGAGGATACCCATGTGGGCACGATGCACATCCCCTGCGGAAACTCTCTGATGCTCAGGCGTTCCCAAGCCACCAGTTTGAAGAGGATCCCAAGCTATGCTTCCGAATAGTTGTGCAGAGCCGTGTCCTGTTGCGTCTATGAAGGGCGCATTTTTTTGGGAATTGTCGACCACCAATTTCGGTACATTTGTAGCTTTAGCTCCTCCTACACCCTTCGCACCACCCATCATCCCAAAGCGCCCTAAAGCCATAACGAGTATTATAAACATGAGCATCATTCCAGCGGGTAGAAACGTGGTAGCACCTATGCTTACAAAGGAGTTTAACATGAAGCTGGGAAAGTCACTTGCAGCATACATACCCAGTATTGGTTCTGAGGCTGAGTTGGCGTCCCACAGGAGCTTCTGCTGCCACAAAAAGTAGAAACCTGCGAACATGAAAATGGACGCGATCACGATCATTAGATAGGTAAGAACCTTAATCCCAACTTTCTGAAGAAACAGTTTTTTGGTTTCCTTCAGTTTTTCCTTGAAGATTATCTTCTTTGCTTCACCTGCCGGATGAGAGGAGATCTTTGGTTCACTTGGAATTATCTTATTCTGCCAACATATTATATCTTGAAGCTTAATATCATGTTTCTCATACAGTTCAGTGAGATGAGCCGCCAACGCTCGACCAATCAAGGATTTGCCCGTTCCCGGATCGCCCAGCAAGAGAAGGTAAGGACCTGGCGGTGCAGCTTTCGTGACATTGGGTTTCTCCTTGTCCGGATCCTTCCAAGCGTCAAACCATTTTTCTTCCTTCAAGTATTTGAGCTTGTGAACCCATTCATCCAAACATAGATAACACTCCTCCAATGCTCGTTCTTGCCCTATGACCCACGACAGAAGATTGTCTGATATGGGGAAGCCCTTTGTTGACTTAAATGTCCTCCAATTCCATTTTCCCCCGTGAATAGCTTCTGATTCTTCGCCAAAATAATTCACGATATTCCCTTCTTAGAGTTCATAGTGCGGTGTGAAGTTCACCACGAAAAACTAAGTGTCCAGTCTTAATATACAGGTTACTTTGCATCTATTCATATGTCTCTTTCCACAATATATCCATCTTATCTTGATTCTTGATTGTTGATTCATATTTTGAATTCAGAAGCATAAAATAGCGGCAAAACCCTAACTCGGAGTCACTTCAGTTCAGATTCAGATTTCGAATATTGGGATGGTTCACTCGTGGAAGTTGTCTTAACGGAATCCTCAGAAAGGGTGACGAAACTATATGATGAAAACACTGGGGCATGGAAACTCATCAGGAAAGATAGAGGACCCGTAAAGTCCGTTCAACCAATTGAAAGCATGCTCCAGAAACTTGGCCTCTCAAAGAACGAAATTCGAGTCTACATATTTCTAGCACGATCCAAAGAACGAAAAGCCAGTGAAATCTCAGAAGCTCTTAGTCTTCACAGAACAGAAACTTACCGAATATTGCGAGATCTGGAGAAGATAGGCCTAGTATCCTCTGTCTTCGAGAAACCTCTGAAATTCATTGCAACTTCCTTCGAGCAGGCGATAGGCACACTCATTGAAGCAAAAAAGCTCAAAATAAGACAACTAGAGAAAAACAAAGCCCAGCTAATCAAAATATGGATGTCTCTCCCCAAACCAGAGGTAAAACAACAGAGAAAAGAGGTTTTCCAGATACTTGAGGGCGAAGAACAAATCACCCTAAAAGCAAATGAAATTGTCCAAGCAGCCCGACGAGAGATAGACATTTTTGCCACTGAAGAAGACATTTCAAGACTGTACCATTCAGGTTTCATGGATAGACTCGAAAAATTTGCGAGAAAATCCAATGCAAGACTGCTGACAAATGATTCGCCAAAGAGCCGCTTCTTCGTCAACAAACTAGACATGCCCAATGTGAGATATGTGCGCCCAGACGCGAAAGAGATACCAACCTTTATCTTAGCTGACCGAGAGCAACTTCTATTCACAATCAGAAAGACCAACAAAGACGCCAGTGAAAATGGAAAGCGAGGAAAAATCGCCGCATTATGGACGAACTACGATACTTTTGTCAAAACCTTAAGCAGACTCTTCTTAGAGCTGTGGAAGGCTGAAAAGAAACTGCCGATCGTTTCTCAAACTTAAGAAACCATATTGAATCAGCATATTCTAAAGAGTAAACATGGGTTTTTATCACCAAGTTGCGTGTCAGTCCGCTACACACAAATGAACATACTTCCCCGAGGCATATTCTTGTATCATGACTGCTGGAGAGAAAAGAATGAAGCACTGTCAAAAGGGCAAAAGAGGACTGAGCACTGTTGTCACGACTCTAATCATCTTGGTAGTCTCAATTCTGCTGGCATCAATAGTAACTTTCTACGCAATCAACGTCACCACAACAAGAGTTCAAGAGGAAAGCCTGCAGATATACAAACAGCACATTTGGCATAATGGCTCAACGTTTGCAGAAGCGGCTTTTCTAATAATAAACACTGGAGGTCGAGATGTAGTAGTAGACAAAATCTCCGTTCGAGGCCAGGAAAGCACATGGACCAATGTTTACTACAACAAAACCAGCGATGCCATCTCCCTTGATCTCACCTACATTGACCCTAACAGCAATGGTACATTACTGGGGAAAAGCATCACATTAGGTTCGACAACATACTCCTTTATCCAAGCTAGTGACGATTTAATCTTGAAGTCCGGTTGGAGCATGATCGTATACATAACTAACCCGGACAGCGTCTCAGTGAATGATATAGGTGTACCGATTGGTTTCACCGTCTTCACTGCAAACGCCCAATACTACAAGGAATGTAATGTAGGCGCTTCAATCTAAGCACTTCTCTTTTTCTCACAATCCAACCCGTTCCTAAGTGGGTCAACATCCATCCGGGGTCAACCGCATTTCAGGAGGATGCGTAGTACTGTTCTACACACAAACTATCTTATCCTTTAAGATACTAAGCTTCGACCACATACGGAGAGAAAAAGATGAAAAACATTCTGAAGAGCAAAAAAGGGCTTAGCACCGTAGTGACAACGCTGATCATCCTAGTGGTTTCAGTACTGCTCGCAAGCGTCGTAACTTTCTACGCTATCAACGTGGTAACTACTAGAGTACAAGAAGAGAGCATCCAGATGTACAAACTCCACACATGGCACAACGGCTCAAGCTTTGCTGAAACAGCGTTTCTGGTAATCAACACTGGTGGTCGTGACCTTGTCCTTGACAAGATTACTGTAAGAGGACAGGCATGTGCTTGGACCGATGTCTTTTACAATAAGACAACTGACACGATCAACTCTGAACTACCATGGTTACCCTACGCCAACTTGACCAATGGAGGAATAGTGAACGTAGGAGGCACAAACTATAATCTTACTGCAGGAGTAATAACAGCAGATCTAATTCTGCAATCAGGAGACAGCATGATCGTCTATATCCTCAATCCTGACCACATCTCTGTCAACGACATCGGTGTCACTGTTGGAGTCACCGTCTTCACTGCAAACGCCCAATACTACAAGGAATCAAACGTAGAGGCCTCAGAGTAGGAGTAGGCCTAACCCTCCATTTTTTCCTTTTTTTTCAACCAATCGTCTAGAAAATACGTATGCCGTATTCTGATGTGTAGTACTGTTGTACGCACAAACCGTATTATTCTTCCACCTAGAACCATGGTCAGAAGCTTCGCCAGAAGACCAACCGTGAGGGGATTAATTGCATCGCAAAATAGGTAGAACACCACAGTTATTAACCTCAAAGAAGGCTATTGCATTACCAGTCTCCTTTCTCATGCTGTTCGTCTCCCTCACCCTAATCGTATCAGCAACATACTATGTTTCAGTAGCGAAAATCCAAGCAAGAGGAAACCTTCTCAACATCGCCGTGGCAAAACAAAACATGATATCCTTCGAAAACTCCATAGAATCGGCAAAATGGTCTCCAGGCTCCTCCATCATCTACCATTTCGAAGACTCCGGAGGCACCTTCAAATGCTATCCTGCATCACACCGCATTCTTCTAAATGTCACAGACAATCATTTCCACTCAATAGTTTTCAACAGCAGCGTCGGAAGAGCCACTTATGAACTGCCACCTGCTGAAATAATGGTCGACTCCTTCTACATGAAAGGTGACAGAAGAACCCTCATCAACCAAAGCACCTCATCAACAACACAACTCCATCTGACACCAAGCACACCATCCCCAGAACTCACCTTAACCTATAGACCCCTAGTGACAATAGCCGAAACGGGCTACACCCAAGGAAAACCCGTGAACACACTTAGACTCTACATAATCAACCTGAACGCCTCAGAGACCATCACAGCCCAAGGCGAATTCAACATCAAATCCACATGTACAAGCATCACATCAAATGTTCAAACCTACAACCTCACATATCAAATCACATCCATCACTGTCAAAGCAGCTTCTGATGGAACAACCAATGAGGTTATGCTTCCAATCTCAAGCAACACATACGGCGCCATACTAAGGATTGAAACATTGACTTGCAACATTAAGCTCGTGAGAATCCAAGGAGGAACTTAGGATGCCCACAATCGCTCCAAGCTACATCTACTCCTTCTTCGCATTAATTGCAGTATCAAGCATCCTTATCACATCTTTCGGAGCCTATGCAACAACCCTGCGCAATGTACCAGAGATCGGACAACTGAATAGTCTACTACGCTATGTAGCCACGATGGGGTGTGAGCTCGCTACATTGGTTGAAACAACCAACTCAACTTCAAAGGCGATTCTGGAACTGCCTTCCAGGATCGGCGCGAAGAGATTCTGGATGAGACTCGCCAATGATTCGCGAAAAGCGTGGGTTGAAGGTGCTCTAGGGGAAATCCATGAAGGCAGCCCTGCAAATCAAGTTTACCTCCGCACGGCAGTTGCCGTTTTGGGTAACTACTCTAGTGAGTATGGTCCAGCAGTCCTAGAATGTTTCATGAATGGTTCCACAATAACTCTTCACCTTGGTCTCTGGAGGGAAGATCTATGAAATTAAGTGTTCAGAAGAGAAGAAAGAAAGAACCATCCGAGAAGAAAGAAAACTTTGGCATTTCTGAAGAAACGCTGGCTGGGTACCTTGATCTCAGAAGGTGGACTGTTCCAGAAGGCTACGAAGAAGCAGAAACCTATCCTTTGAAAGCTCCCTTCTCCTACGCTTCCATAGTTCGTAGTGAGGATACGGGAACTTATCTATACATTGTGGATGAACTTCTCTTATCAAAAGAGGAAACAGACCTTTTCCTCAGACTGAGGAACATTCTCGAATATGAACTCCAAGCACCTATGGAAGATGAAACCCTGAAAAAGTCATTCCACGCCCAAATGCCAGAGATACTGGACTCCCATGAAAAGGTGTTCAGAGATGTCCCCTCAATAGGTCTCAGAAAAATCTTATACTATCTGGAACGCGACATTGTAGGTTACGGAAAAATAGACCCATTGATGTCCGATCCATACGTAGAAGACATCAGCTGCAGCGGAGTGGACAAACATATCTTCCTTTGGCATAGATATTATGAGAATATTAAAACGAATATTCTCTTCCAGGAAGAACAGAAACTCGACGACTTCGTAATGAAAATAGTTCACAAAGCGGGAAAACACGTCAGCATCGCCTTCCCCATAGTGGATGTCACACTACCGGGACAACATCGTTTAGCTGTTTCATATGGAAAGGAAACGACTCCATCAGGAACAAGTTTCACAATACGAAAGTTCCGCGAAGATCCATTTACAATAGTAGACTTGATCGAAAATGAGACTATAGACGAGAATATCGCCGCATATCTATGGCTTCTAATGGAAAACAAGATGTCAATTATGATAATGGGTGCAACGGGCGCAGGAAAGACGACAGCGCTCAACTCAATCGCATGTTTGGTCAGGCCAAACTACAAGATAATCTCTATAGAAGAGGTTGCTGAAATCAACCTTCCACATGAAAACTGGACCGCTACAATATCTCGCTCAGGATTCGGTGTGGAAAGCGAAGGCGAAATCACTCTCTACGATCTGATAAAATCTGCAGTTCGACATCGTCCGGATTTGATAATTGTCGGTGAGGTGCGAGGCGAAGAAGCTTATGTACTGTTCCAAGCCCTAGCAACAGGACATGGAGGCTTGTGTACAACCCACGCAGAAGACGTGGAAACTGCAATCAACAGACTGACTCAGCCACCAATGGATATACCCTCATCTATAATTCCATTGATGGACTGTGCGATCATTGTGAAACATGTAAGAGCACCGATATTCCTCGGAGGCAACAAGACTCTTTCAAGCAGGAAATTTATTCGAGTTGCTGAAATTGAGACTGCCAGCTCAATAAGAGACGTCTTTACTTGGAATGCGTCTATCGACGCCTTTGAGGAGAAACTGAAAGACAGTTATCTGATAGCCAAGATCGCTAAGAACCTGGATGTCTCCGTGGAACAGGTTTTTGATGACTTGGAGCGGCGTAAGGAAACACTGTTGAATATGGCTGAGCACAACATTCGAGACTATCGCAGTGTCAACACTGTCTTAAGCAAACACTACTACAACCCCAAAGATTCCAGAAACCCCAGATAGGTGAAACAATTGGCAAACAGCTTTAATCCATTGAAGTTATTCGGCACTCTTGCAGGTTTTCTTTCCGGCAAGCAGAAAGCTTCGGAAATCGACAGGGAACTTCCATTCACAGTGATGCTTTTCACACTAATGGCTGCCAGCGGGATTACTGTGTATGATTCTTGGAAGAGGATGTGCCGAGTTAGCCTCTTGCCAAAGACACAGAAAAAAGCAGAAGAAGTCGTGAGACAGGTTGAGGTCTTAGGATACGACCCGTTAACAGTTATGTACAGAAAAGCCGAGCAGGCAACTTCAAAGAACTACCGTGACTTCCTTGCCGGGTACGTCTCATCCGTGAAAAGCGGAGTGAACGTAGTCAATTTCTTAAGAAGCAAGCTTCGCTCTATCCTTGAAACGCAGACTGCAACCGCATTTCGTTCAATAGAAAGATTGGGAACATTGGTCGAGGCCTATGCAGTCATGCTTATCGTTACAATGTGCGTTTACATTTTGTACGCAGTAATGTCAACCACAGCAACTTCTGAATATATGAATTTGGGCTTATCTTCGTCAACCTCGCAGCCCCTCATGTACGCCTTGATATTTCTTGCAACGCCATTCACAACACTTGTATTCATGGCGATAGCTAACCTTGCCAGGCAGAGTAGCCTGCTTTCCACTCGAGAAGCTTATCGCAATGCCCTAATTTCGGGAGGAGGAGCTTCAATATTCTTTGTGGCAGTCACATCTTTGCCACAACTTGGACCTGTTGTTGAAACATTGACCTTGCCAGGTATTGTGACTCTGTGTCTTGCGGGTATGTCCCTACCTCCCGCTTTTGCCTATCGTAAAATCGCGAAGGTGAACTTCGCGGCAGAAGAAGCCATACCGAGCTTTCTTAGAGACGTCACAGAATCTAGGAAGATAGGGTTATCTCCTGTTAAAAGTTTGCTTCACGCAACGCAAAGAAGAGCTTATGGAACGTTCTCAGAAACCTTACAGCTCATTCGTAGCCAGATTGAGTGGGGAGTACCGCTTAGAAAGATTTTCATCAATATAAAGAAGAACATTAGAAGTTGGCCAGTCCTAGTATACTTCCTAATCCTGGTTGAAACCGTAGAGTCTGGAGGAGGCTCTGCTAACGCTCTTGAAATATTGTCAGACTACAGCGAGAAGAATAAGGAGATTGAAGCGAACAAGCGGGCCACCTTGAAACCCTACGTTATCTTAGCTTTTGTGTGGAGCATACTGATTGCACTGACGACTTCAATAGTAGCCATAACGATCAATGTTCTCACGCAAGTCACCGCTCCAGGGGCTTCACCCACAATGGTCAGCTCAATGCAACAGCAGGTCATGATCTTATCTGCTGGAATAATATTCCAATGCTGGATGTCAGGGTTTTTCATAGGAAAAATAAGTGAAGGAACCTTCTCTGCAGGCTTCAAATACTCGTCAATGCTTGCTGTCACCGCCTACGTGTCCCTCATTCTAGCCCAAAATTACCTCACAGGAATGTTAGGAGTCGTCTCAAGCTAGGAGGAGTGCTATCCCATGCCAGTATCTTCGGTGGACACATTCCTCGCATGTTCTCTCATGTTGATTCTCATAGTCTCTGCAATGGCTGGCATGACCAAAATACTGCAACCCTATTTGCTAAATGGCTTATGTGTAGAAGAGGGTTTATGGCTACGAGGATTTTGCGAGTATCTATTGTTGAGCAGTGGAACCCCTCAAAACTGGGGAGAGATCAAAGAATCCAACCCATCAACTTTTGGATTGGCCTCACTAACCCAAAAACCTTACGAACTGGACCCGGACAAGATCTCCAGATTAAACAGCGAGAATATCTACTCACTCACCTACCAAGAAATCTTGAAAGCCTTTGGAACCAGCGATTTTTCCCTCAACATAAAAGTGCACCCGCTTTTCGAAGTTTCCATTAACTTAACAGCCAGCCATATTGAAGGAGCCACAACAACCTACACTTTCAGAATGACAACTGCCAAATCAGGCTACACACTCGCCACCTCACTAAAATGCTACATAACCCTTGAAACTTACATCAGCACTATCTCAACTACAACAGATCAAAATGGAACAGGCTACTTGAACGTCACCCTGCCAAACTCCTTAAGCGGACCTGCATTACTCGTGACATTCGCTAAGGCAGAAACATATTCTCAAGTGATGTCCTTCAATGCATACACCTTCAGCCACAACAACCCTGATACCCCCGAACCCAACAAAACTTTCCTTCGACTAAGCCCTATAGAACAGACCTTAACAGCCTCTCTGCAAAAACCAAACCTCACAGTGCAAAATGCATATGTCTTCACATACAACTACCAATTTGACTTACCACAAATAACCTCCGAAAATCAAACATTGGAATACAGAATTCCAAAACTGTTGGAAGCAAGTCCAGTAATCTTTGTCCTCAACGGAAACAACGCCTCAAATGCCTTCACTGAGTGGTGTACCTGCCCACAAGTACCTCTAGAAATCGGTGCAGACTTCAACAATCTGACATCAAAGTCAAATGCAATCGCTCAGCCCTACATTGTAAGCATCAACTCAATATTTTATGAATCTATCATAACACTTAGGAGAGCAACATCTTGACGCTCAACAACAAAGGTCAGATGAGAACCGTTGAGGCGTTCCTGTCAATTCTGTTGATGTTCTCAGCATTCTCCATAGCAACTCAAATCTCGCCACCGTCTGGTCTAAGCAACTACAATTCTCTGGAAGCCTTAGGATTTCAAACACTCCTCACAATCGATAGTGACGGGCAACTCGGTGAGTTAATCGATAAGAGAAATTGGATTGCTCTTACACATATTCTAAACCTAATCTTGCCAATGGGCACATCTTACAATCTAACAGTCTACAACACAAGTCAACATTCCATTAACGATATTCCAATTTCTAACGGCATCATACCAGATGGAAACACAGTCTCGATACGATATCCATGTGTCAGCCCGGGTTCACAATGCAGCCACTATCTCCTCTTATTCCAAATAGCCACCGCGGAGTGACCACTTTGAAAGCAAGCAGAAAAAGACAATGCTCGGGGCAGATTCTTGTCCTAGCAGTCTTATTGGTAAGCCTCATTCTGTTGTCAACTCAAGTCTATGTATTCGAAGTAGGCAGATCATTTGTAGAGACTGAGTCAAGCCACGTAAAGGATTTCGTTCTAGCTGTAAGGCTGGGCTCCAAACATGTTGTCGTTGGCTCATTGGTCAACGTCACAGCGGAAGGCTACAATTCAACCCTTTCAACAAATCTCAGGAGATGGGTGAATCTAACGTCAGACCTTTACCGATTTGGAAAACCCGTTCTCAACTTCGCAGTTAAAAACATAACACCCTACGCTGAGGGAGTTCATCTATCATGGGGAATCAATGGCTCAGGCGTTTCCAGTGCTTACGTTGACTTCAACTTCACACTCTCAGATCGCCAAGTGGACATTCAACTTTCCTACGACGTAAACATAACAACATCACTTGTTGAAGAAGGAGTCTACCGAACACTCACAGGCAATTGGAAACAGGTAAACGTCACCTGCAATGTGATGAACGAGGGAACCCCCGCATTGGCTGAGAACGTGACGATATACTTTGAAGACGCGGGTTCTTGGGTGCCCGCAGACCAACAACAAAACTATAATCTTGCTGACTATGGCAATGGAACCTACCTCATAACTTTTGAAGTATCGCTCCCTGAAGAATCTATTAACGTGTCTGCCCAAGTGCACGATCTGAGGCAAATATATGTCCAAGCTAATGTAACATGTACGCAAACCCAATAGTCCCTTGACTAGTTGACTGCAACATGCTCATTGAGAGATTCATAAGAGAGAATTTTATTTACCGATAAACTCATAATTTGGTCAACTTAATGTTGAGGGAGCCGATTTTTCCCAACTAGGACTAAACTGAGGTCAATGCCAGTGAGCAACCAGCCTGCTAGGTCTACCCCTTTTCTCCTTACCATATCGGCTGAGAGGTTTGGTTAAGTGTCTCTGGGATCGTGGAGAAGTAACGAAGAGCCCTCGATGTAGCTTCCGCTCCTCTAACACAGTAGTCTTTTGCATGTTTGAAGATTGAAAGGCACACTTCTTACATCTGAAACCTTGACCTGCGCCCATAGAGCCCATTCTTCGACCACATTGTGGACACTTGGGATTCCACTGCGTCAGCTTAGGTGCCAACTCAATGATCTTTAATTTTTCTAGATTGATGGTTAGTGGATGTTCTGAAGAACTTGGTCTTACTCCACCGTAGACTTCCACTAGATCTCCGACGATCAGCTCCCTCGCGATCCTTCGCAGAGTACCTGTTGGCTCATAAGCTGCACAGTCAACTTTGCTTGTTTCATCTTCAACTGTGAAGATCCTGTGTCTTCTTGGAATTAATTTAGGCGGAGAGGTCACGGTTCCTACGAAGTTTACAGAGTGGAATTGTTGAACATTGTCGATGGCTTTAACCTTTCTCAAGTGGGCATCTGTTCCTTGGTTTGTTCGGAAAACCACCCATCTTTCGATGGGTTCCAATTGCTCAATCAGCATATGGGCACGAATTACTGCTTCCGCAGTCTCACCTCTAATCCCATAGAGAATTGGATCTGGACCTCTAGGCGTTATAAGGACTCGCCGGGTTTCAGGGTCAATATTATTGAAAGTCTGAGGTTGGGTTTCTTGGTTCATCTTCTTGATGGAACTGAGGCATACTCGTCTTTCAGTACCTCGGTTCTCAGGGGTTCGGTATGCTATTATTTCATAAGTGTGGTCTCCATCCAAGGTTTCCCCTATGGCGGCTAATGCACCAACTAACCCATATCCTGTTCCGTAGCCCAACGCTTCTGCTTTAAGCTTTTTAATCAGTTTTAGAGCATGATCCAACTTAACGATGCTCTGAATCGTTTGTTTGGCGAATCTCTTAACGTCAGAGGCCACCTTAACGCCTTTGAAGAAGACGATGCCTGGATCCGTGTTCTTGAAATTCAGATCAGAGTTCTCTTCCACTGTTTCAGCAACGGTTTCGCAGACTTCATCCACAGCAACTTTGTCACATTTGATTCGTAGGCATAGCGCACCATTACCCCTAGTTTTCCAAGGCACGTTTGGATTCAAACGGATTAGATTCGGATAGTCACAGAATTCAGCACCTAGTTGCGAGAGCTTCTCAACAAGCAGAGCTGCTATGTAAGTTGTACATCCGCCTCTCGGAGAATCTGTGTCATCAAAGCCGATATGTAGGGTAACCATTGATATTCCGCGCGTTTGAAAGCTCGTTCTTCCGAATAGTATAGAAACAGTTTATGTTATTATTCTCCATATGTATAAGCTTCTTAGTCCTTTTAGATTCTATTCTCCTATTGGTAGACTTTGCTTATTTTCTTAATGTATAAGGGGTTACTTGTATATGTAAGAATGAGCTTTTAGAGGGCTATTTCAGAAAAATTAACTCAGAGATTAGGGGTCATGGTGGAGATCTATCGAGAAATGGTGCAGCCTCTCTTAATCCAGAAGGCATGAAATCATTTAGACCAGAAATATCCATTCCTTCACTATCGATTTCCATGTCCTTGATTGTCTTGTTGAAAAATATGAGACTACGCTTCCATTTCTTTACTGGGCCTTTCCTTAAATGACGTTTCAAGAAACGTTGATTCAAACCATTTAAAACAGTCTCTATTTGCTTCTGCAAGAACTCTACCTCCTTTTTATCAACCTTACCGATTTTTATGTTCTTCAGTATCTCCCTCTTGTACATAAAAAGGAACCGAAAGAAACTGCTATCTATTTTGACAGTATCTTTCCCAATATATGTTTCTCCCATCCTTTCAACAAAGTCATGCATAAAGCGATTTGTGGTTAGCAAGGAGTTCATGAAACCTTTTTGCTTAGATATGTCTTTACAGGCTCTTGCTTGATGGATGAATATTATAATGAGTCTAGCTAGTATCCTTGGAATCTGAGATGCACAGTCAACAAATCGCATCAACTGACCTGGAGTAGGTTGTTTATCAATACTTTGGAGTATAGTCAGCAATTCCTTACCAAGATTAGCCATCTCATCATTTACTGCCTCATACTCTTTAATCTCTGCCTGTAAAGAATCTGTAAACTCTTTCTTTATCCTCTCTTTTTCTCCTCTTTTCTCCAGATATTCTTGAATCATTTGCTTCAGCGAGATAGTAGGACCAGCTAGACTCGTTAGAAATTGCAGGGCAATACTTGACATATGAAAACGCCCTAATGATATAATTCATAGTTGCTACTATTAATTGTTTTCTCACGATTTTAATTAGTTCTTTTGTTCTACTATAACTTTTTCCTAGTTTAATTAGGATTGCATGCATGCCCCAATACCTAGGAGTAATTGGTTCCCCGAAGGATTCTGATAGATAAAAATAAAAAGTATCTTCGGTCTATGGATACGTTGAAGAGAATGACAAGATGAGTGAAAATCAATCTAAGCGTACGCAAGATTCTGATAAGGTTAACACACTTGTAGGTCTGCTTGACTTCTACTCTGATAGAGCAACTACACATGCGAGTTTTGTTATAGCAAGCGTGTTTGGGATCTACGCAATTCTTCTCTCACACAATTGGTTGTTACCATTGTTGTGCTGGATCGGTGCATATGTCGCCTTGCAGATCATTGCCCTATATTCCTTTGAAAATTTTAGATATTACGCTGTGTTTGCAGGCGAAATCAGACGAAAATTGGAAGAGGGAGAAGATCAATACTCTACAAAAATCAAAAATGAATTGAAAAAGGATCACTCGTTCGATCTGTTTATTAAGCTTAAAGAGTCCACGATGTTGAAATATTGCCTTCTCGGCATCCTTTGGGTCTTGGCTACCGTTCTTCCATTCCTATGGATAGCCTTCCATTTCTTGGCGTAATGGTATGAGTACGCTACCCGTATTGATTGTTAAACCTCTACTGCGCCAATTCATATGATTGCCTAACCAATTTCATTGCATAGTCGATTTGGTTTGTATCGCTTATCTTGAAACCTTTTTCTTCTCCCTGTTTATAGAAGAACCATCCTTTGTAGGATTTAGTCCAAGACTTAGAATCTTTGAACTGAGTATCAGCCTTTAGTCTTACTTCAATCTCTTTCTTGTTTATCATAAGAACTGCAAATCTAGAGCTTGTTTTTCGAGTTGCTCTATGTACATAATACCATCTGTGCTTAGGAAAGTGAACAACATCAGAGAACTCTTTCTCAATTCTAGACACTAATGCACTTACTAGTTCTCTCACAGGAGGATTAACCCATTCAAGCCTCTTTTCCCAACTCTTACGATGTTCAGGTCTTTCCTTCTTTCCAGTAGAAATTTTGATCTTTCGAGTTGGTTCCCTGAGAACAGGTTGTTCAAATAAATGAGCCTTGATATTTTCAGCATTGAAGACAATATGCATGCAATACTAAAAAGGGGGTTGTCTAGGGCTCTTTTCGGGAAGCAACTCGTCTATGTGGTTAGCGTGGATGAACGTGGATGAAGACCTCCGCCTCCGCCTCCGCCCCCTCCGCTTGGCGGTGGGCTTGGGGGTGCCGGGCTGCCTATGTTTATGACGTCGAGGAAAGTAATTGAGCCGACTCTGAGGTATCCATATTCACCTAAGAGGTTGAGAACAATGTCTTGTGCTATTGTCGGGTTGACGACGCTGTAGAGTGCTATGATCGAAGCCCATGCGATTAGCTGTTCTATGAGCTCGATGCTAGTCCACCACCACATGCAGTCATGTTCATCCAGGAACGCGCCAGAGGTGTATGTTATAATTATGCCAAGTACAGCTCCAACCACGGCTCCGACTACTGCGCCATGGACACCCCCAACTCGTGCTCCCATATAAGAACCGAAAACCGAGCATATTGCAGTAGCTGCACCGATCAGAATTAGTGATGTGTCTCTGTCAATCTGGTTGTGAATTAGGTTAATTCCGTCCATGCTCCAGGTAACGTAAGGGCTGATTGCATAATAGTCTCTGTCTGGATGCGGGTATCTAATCGCGGTTTGTCCGTAGATTCCTTCAACAAAGTTGACACCATCCCAAGTGTACGATTCTGCGTTCGCGAGTGGTGTAAAAGCTGCGATCATTAGAAGCAGGGAAATACTAGCTGCTAGTAAGACCGTTTTTCTCATGTTTGAGTCCTCCCCTTCGGGTTCCATGGAACTATGCATAGAAGTACAATCATAGCACCGTATGCGAACATGGTAATGAACACAGCAGTTATGGACTGAGTGAGGACTAGTGTGGTTAGCATTACTGCGAATAATCCGAAGCAGGCTAGGGGTACTAGAATCAGTATGGCGAAGAATCCCTTTACAGTCAATTTTTTAGATTTTGTTTCTATCTGCCAATCCACGGCTACGGTTTTGAGTGCCTTTCCAAATTCCTTTAGCTTTTTAGATATCTTTGTTTCCTCCTTTGATCTTCTCTTTCTGCCCTTCACTTGGGGCTAGGTGGTGAATCGCCTCCAGAGTAATCAACTCAGGCTCAAACTTTAATGCACCATGAGTTCTTCTACGACACTCACAGTAGCCCCCTGATCTTTGCCATGCTTGCTCTACAACTTCTTCTGAAAAAACCATTCTTTCCTCCCCACTGGTGTGCTTGCCAACACCTTAATGAATACTTCTGCCATGAATGTCTATTGTTTGCAACAGAATATAAAGTCTACTATTGTATTTCAATTTTTATCTATTGGCTTTCTCACATTCTAACCGTTTTTCAGGTCAGACAACTATAAATAAAAAGCTGTTTGTTC
>Ga0114919_10000437_pt1 | contig 32187 bp, 30 predicted proteins | sample BlataG_FD_88682 | JGI IMG/M metagenome (GOLD analysis project Ga0114919, IMG submission 88682) | Deep subsurface microbial communities from Black Sea to uncover new lineages of life (NeLLi) - Black_00105 metaG | ecosystem: Environmental > Aquatic > Marine > Oceanic > Sediment | place: Atlantic... | reverse complement strand
TCGTAGGTAGGAAAGGACTTGGAGTCCATGATTCGCTTGTACTTGACCCCTTCCTTGCTGATTCTTTCCTCATAGGAGACGACGGTTGGGTCTCGAGCTGCCACGGCCTCGCCGTCGAAGAAATAGAGCCTGACCACCATAGATTGATAGTACGCGGGGTAGTACAAGCGCACGGGCTCCAGCATGCCCTCTTCAGTCGGTCGGTGGTAGGTCTCGTAGAATGCATCCCCGGCGCTGTCGGCGAACGCAGGCATGGCGTGGAATTTTGTCGTTGGCATCTTGTGATCAACTATCACGTATCTCGCGTCAAGGTCATTCATAATCTGATTGGCGGAGTCTTCATCTTGGGATATGAAGTAGCGAGCAGCCATTGAAGCGCCATACTGAAATGGATTGGAAATGGGTATGCGGTGAGCAATGCGAGTTATCCAATGACCGTAGTCCCACCAGGACATTATGCTATAGGCAGATTCGGGGTACTCGAACGAGGTGTCACAAAGGTCATAGTAGGAATCGGGATTGCCCAACGGCTCAGGGGTGTTATCCTTCAACCACACAAGCGAGCTGTACCAGCCTTCAGTGATAGACGATGACTGAGTAGCAACCGCCCTGGCCTGGCCGATGTTCGGGAAGAAGACGAGAAAGAAAATGGCTGTTGTAGCGAATGCCACCTTCCCCAGGAAGGCCCTTCGTTGTCGCACCTCTCTTTCTCTCATCTTCACTTCGGTTTTCTTCTTTCCCTTCTTCGTCGCTACTACTGATCCTCGAAGCGAAGCAACTGCGTGTCTTGCACCAGCAATGGCGAGGACTCTCCAGGAGAAGTATCCCGTCAGTAGAGCAGCGTTAACGGCATAGTAATAACCGAAGCGGCGCTGCCCCAACACAGCCAGCAGCATTATTGCGCTCCACACCAGGAAGAGGGTCCTGTCAGGCCTCTGATCCTTGATCGAGAGGCGAATAATCAGGCCAAGGGAAATTAGCGAGATGAAGAATGAGGTGCTGAAGTTGAGCCAGGCTATCTGGAGAGAGAAGTCACCATACGGAAATAGAAGGGGGTGCACTTCCTGAATGGTCAGTGCTGCGCCTGATGGAGCGAAGATGTCGAATCTCGCGAGCATTGAATGCAGCAAAGAGGGAGCCACAACATGGAGAAGGGCAAGTCCGATTACGGCCAGCCCCACTAGCCCCAGAGGATAGTAGATGCGCTTGATGCCTTTGTTGGCCATCAACAATGAGACGCCGCCTAGCGCCACGGGTGCCAGCGTGGCAATTACAAGAGAGGCACGGTAAAGATCCTTCATGCCTGCCCTATCTATGATAGGGAGAAGTATCACGGAGCCGATGAAGAGGCTCAGCACGCCAACAACACAGAGGTACTCAGTCGATTTGCCAGCCAGGTGATCCGCGACAAACTGGACTGCCAAATAAGCTGATATGACAAATACCAGCATCAGTCCTCCTCTCCAGGCAAGAAGGTAGATGCCTAGAAAGGTGCCAGCAAGCGCGGTGTAGATAAGGGGTGTGGCAATCATGTGCCAGTCTCTTTTTTGCAGTTCACTGAAAGTGAGATTTCTTTCTCTGGCAGACCTGATCGCCAACATCAGGAACAGGATAGCCACTGCGCTGAACAGGCTCTCGGCCACGTGGTGGTCAGTGAACCCCAGGAGTGACCGATTGAGTAGTTCTCCGGGCAGCAAGACCACAAGAGCCGCCGATAACACCCCGACCCATCGGTTGAAGAGCACCTTCCCAATGAAATACACGGGGAAGATTACCAAAGTGCCCAGAATAGGCGGTAGGAAGGCACCCACCGTGTCTACCATATGCTGAGATGGTGACCCCGCCCCAGCGAGCTGGGCAGTCCCGGCGACAAGCCAGTCGGTGAGCGGATGAAACAGCCCGCTGTTGCCATCGGGATAGCAGGTGTAGGGGTCGAATGATGTGAGATGCGGGAAGTTGTGGACCAGATTGTCTACCAGGCGCATGTGATACCAGGCATCCATACCTTTGAACCAGACCAAGCCGTCGACAAGAACGCGGTCGTAGGGCAGGGCTATGCGTATGAACAGCGAAATCCCGGCTATGACAAGCAGTGATATGACAGTCACGAGGGCTGGCGAGGGGTGTCTATGGCCAGTATGGATGTGCATAATCGAAACTGCGCCTGCATCGGCAGCAGGGACTCTGCTGTACCGCCAAGCAAGTCAGCAGCGACGCTGACTTACGTCACATTATAGGTCAAGCCAGATGGCCGAAGCAATGCTCGGTGCTATAATAGCTGACCAAAGCTATGGTTGAACAGATCCTTTCCTGGGGACTGTCGCACGAAGCGGTGACTATCATCATCGCCGCCTTGCCGGTGGTGGAGTTGCGTGGTGCTCTACCTATAGCCATAAACCTGTTTCACATGGAATGGTACAAGGCCTTCTACCTGGCTTTGATCGGCAACATGCTTCCCGTACCGATACTGCTTCTGTTTCTGGATGCGCTGGCCAGGACTGTCAGCCGTGTGGCCATAGGCCAGAGAATGGTGAACCGGGTCTTTGAGCAGACCAGGCGACGGGGGATGACCATTGAGAAATATGAGAAGATCGGCCTGACACTGTTCGTAGCGATTCCCCTGCCTTTCACCGGTGCCTGGACAGGATCGATTGCCGCCTTCCTGCTCGGGCTGAAGTTCAGGTATGCGTTTCTGTCGATTCTCGCAGGCGTGGTCATCGCGGGGGCAATCGTCACCAGCCTCTGTCTTCTCGGGTGGGCCGGGGCACTGATCGCCGGCGTGGGTTTGAGCACTCTGGCTGTTCTGGGTTGGTGGAGGAAGGATTGACAAGGCGGCACAGATAGACTGCAATAGGCCAGCCCAGTCATAGAGAGGAGGCTCCTGCTAATGATGAGCAACGTTTTCAGGATTCCATACGGAGAAGGTAGCCTTACGGCTCAGCTACCTGAGAGAACCATAGTCCTGCGGCAGACCAACAAGCCCCTGCCAGCTCTCGCTGACCCGGCTCAAGCAGTGCGCGACGCGCTGGAAAAGCCAATCGCGCATGACCCGCTGTCCAGGCTGGTAAGCTCCAAATCGAAGGTTACTATTGCCTTCGACGACCCTATTGCCTACGTCCCCCGGGAAAAGCCACCCGAGTTCCGCGAAGTGGCAATCAGAGTAATGCTGGAAGAACTCGAAAGGCTGGGCGTAGACTCGCACAATGTCCGCCTGGTTTGCGCAGTGGGCCTGCATCGCAAGTGGACCACCAGGGAGCTGTCCACTATCGTAGGAGAACATACGGCCTACAGGTTCGGTCCCAGCAAGCTATTCAATCATGACGCTGAGGATAGAGACAACCTGGTGTTCATGGGCGAAACCAATCGGAATCAGGAGGTGGAGGTGAGCCGCCTGGTGACCGACTCGGACCAACTGATATACATCAGTCATCCGTGGTCTCACTTCAACGGCGGTTGGAAGTCGGTCGTCGTAGGTCTGAGCAGCTTCAGGAGCATTCGCCATCACCACCGCCCGTTTCCCAGGGCCTCCGGTAGGTCATCCCTGGACCCACAACGCTCTGCTTTTCCCAGACTGCTCAACGAGATGGGCGCAGTCGTTGAGAAGGAACTGGCGAGAAGAGGGCGGCGAGTTTTCCTCATCGAAGGGACAATGAACAACTCCAGTCCGCAGGAGTTGGTTCAGGTTGTGGCCGGGCATCCGCCCGAGACTCATCTCAAGGGACTGGAGATGTTGCAGCAGCAACATGTGGTCGATGTAAAGGGACAGTCTGACGTAGTGGTGTATGGGCTGGGCAACAATAGAGACCCGTATTCCAAGCTGTCAATAATAAATCCCATCCAGGTTAGGAATCTGGCGATGTCATATAGCTACGGCCTTTTCCAGAACGTTCCCTTGGTGAGGCAAGGAGGCATAGTCATAATGTGCCACCCCTGTCAGAGACAGTTCCATCCCGTCCATACGCCGTCCTACGTCGAGATGTTTGACAGGCTTATTCCCTACACCAAAGACCCGTTTGAGCTCTGGGAGCTTTATGCAGAGGAGTATGCCCACCGGCCTGAATTCGTCCACCAGTACAGATACGGCTATGCCTTCCACGGCGCCCACCCATTGATTCTATGGGGGCAGGGTATCTACGGCCTGAAACACGTAGGGAAAGTGTTCCTGGCGGGATCAACCGACTTCGAAACGGCGGAAAGACTGGGTTTCGAGCCGTTTGCTTCGCTAGAGGAGGCAGTCGCTGAGGCGGAGAACCTGCTGGGGAGCGGCTGCAACATCACCTACCTCGATATGCCGGACAGCTTCATCTGCAACGTCGCGTAGATGGTCTGGGCATATCGTCTGCTGGAGGCGGGCGCTATTGCTCCACTGGATATGGGGTGAGAACTGCCGATTGCCAGTCGCTACATCAGTGAGCCGCCTGGGACTCGAACCCAGAACCGGCTGATTAAGAGTCAGCTGCTCTTCCAATTGAGCTAGCGGCCCAGAGATGGGCAGATTGTACCACTGAGGAGGGATGTACCACAAGGACATGGGTGAGAAAAAGCCTCCTCCTGCCTCTGAGGCAGGAGGAGGCTAACCAAGGAGGTGAAAGAAAAGAGCGGGTTGGTATCGGAATACGAAACCTCCCAACACTTAATATAACGAACGGAGTGGCTCCTGGTTTATGGTAGAATAGGCTCGGCGAATGAGAATCCTCCGCGAAGCCGGTATAACAGTCCTCATAGCTATTGCTATCTTTGTACCCCTCAGATGTACTGTGCAGGCATATGAGGTGCAATACTCGTGTATGCTGCCAAACATCGAAGAAGGCGATTGGATTATGGTAGTCAAAGCAAGCTACTTGCTCTCGACCCCTGAAAGGGGAGATGTTATCGTGTTTGATCCGGGTGACAATGTTGGTTCGAGGCATCCGTTCATCAAGCGAATCATCGGCCTGCCCGGTGAGACAGTAGAGATAAGAGATGGCCAGGTTTTCATTGATGATGCCCCCATAACTGAACCGTATGTCCTCCCAGAGCCGCCACGACGCAATAAGGACTTTGGGCCACAGAAGCTAGGTGCCAATGAGTACTTTGTCCTTGGGGACAACCGCAACAATGCCAATGATTCACGCTCCTGGGGCCCTGCCGTTCGGGAGAACATCATTGGCAAAGCCTGTTTCATTTATTTACCGCTCGACAGGGCAGAGATCATAGGGCACTACGACTACCCATAGTCGGTAATGGCGGCTGGTTACGTCACCCGAGTCTCGCGCATCGGAGGTACAGCATGAATGATGAGGTGATGTGTATCTTCAAGGAGGCAGGCGTCCTGAGGGAAGGTCATTTCCTGCTTTCTTCCGGACTACACTCGCCTGTGTACTGGGAGAAATTTCGCCTCCTGCAATATCCGCATTACACCGGCACACTGTGTGGCCTTATCGCTGACCATTTCAGAGACCAGAGAATCGACCTAGTTGCCGGACCGACCACCGGCGGCATTATACTGGCCTTCGAAACCGCTCGTCAGATGGGAGTGAGAAGCGTCTTCGCCGAGAAGGAAGGAGAAACGAGGATTTTCCGCCGCGACTTCGAAATCGCTCTTGGTGAGAGAGTCCTCCTTGTAGACGATATACTCACCACCGGGGGCTCCATCCGAGACACCATGAACGCTGTTGATACACTTGGGGGTGTTATTGTGGGCATAGGGGTCCTTGTTGACCGCAGTCAAGAACAAGTAGACCTTGGCATAGCTATGTTTAGCTGCCTCCGCGCTCCTGCCATTGTCTACACGCCGGAAGAATGTCCTCTGTGCGCTGCTCGTGTGCCTTTGACTAAGCCTGGTGGTATCAGGTAGCCCCAAAACACCTGAAGCTGCAACCATTCTGAGTGGTGGCTTGAGGGCCTCAGCCAATGCGGGGATACATATGCCAACAGCCTTTTCATCTGGTGAAACATGTGCTATAAAAGGATATCACCATTACTGCGCTGGCCAACTCACTGCGCAGCACAGAAACAAGTGGAGGGTAACGTCTCGATGGCAACGGAAAGGCCTTGGCTGAGATTTACTGAGGAGAACGTTGATAGGGTACCTGACGCGCAGGGCGTGTATGAAATTGCGTACGTTACGACTGAAGGGAAGAAGCTCTGGCGTCTCGGCAAGACTCCCAATCTGCATAGTAGACTGTCGACACGCCTCTGTAGTCCAGAGCCGCCTGAGAACTCATACTTCAGATACTATGAAGCGGGACTATCGGAAGACGTTGATATGCTGGAGGCTGAACTCTTTGATAGCTATAAGAGGCCATCCCAGTAGGTATGAAACTCCGAGGGTGCGAGGCTATGATGTCATTCACTGGGACCAAGCCTCTGAGTCCTCATGGAGGGTAGGAACAGAATGAGGATCTATGCAATGTCCGACAAAGGGCGAATCGCATTCGGTGCGATAAGGCAGGAGCCGACGAAGGTCGTGACCAATGAGCCAGGATATCGTGTCCTCAATTACCTGTACGAGGTACAGACAGGCAGTATGGAGGACATAGCTCTGGACACGGGGCTGCCCCGAAAAGAACTGGCCTTGAGGTTGCGAAGTTACCTGAAGCAGGGTCTGGTCAAGCTCTTGATAGATCTGTGAGTTTGCAGAGAGGGCGAGCCAGCAAGGTTGTATACCGAGCGGTCAAGCTTCTGGGATTGACCAAAGCCCATTCCTATGCTAGATTTCACCCGTGCCGAGGTAGCTCAGGTGGTAGAGCAGCGGACTGAAAATCCGCGTGTCAACAGTTCGACTCTGTTCCTCGGCATTCATCCGTGGTGAATGGTTGGGCAACCGGCTTGCCGAAGTTGGCAATAGCCGGTTTACCGGTAGGACCATCTCTTCCACACCCTGAAGCAAGTGTAGCCGAGAGGCAAGACGATAATGCTAACGATCAGCACCTGGGCCCAGGCAGGCAGCTTGGAAAAGGACAGGCCAACATGGAATGAGTCTACCGCGCTGGTGGTCTCGTTGCCAGCACCGTCTACTGCCTTCACTCTCCAATAGTATGGCGCTTCCTTCTTGGTGGACTCGAGCTTCTCTTCTTCGGTGAGAAGATACTCTGATGCTGAAAGGCCGACCTTCTCCAGGACGATGGAGTTGCGCGAGAACTGGCCATGGCTGGCGATCTGGAGCGTATAGGTCACGCCGCTCGGGTCGGTGACAGCTTCCCAATCAAAGTAGGCTCTGGATTTGGCTCTGGCCTCCGTTTCAGGTGTCAGCAATGATGGGATGGGTGGAGGTGTTGACTCCACAGCAAATGTCGCTGTGGCTGTATTCGTGTCATCGGTAGCGGTGATAGGGTGTTCACCGTGCCTGCCCGCAGGAATAACACAGGTAACGGAGAATTCGCCGTTAGCATTACTGGCCGTGGTTGCGACTGTCACCCGCTCTAGGGTGTAGGTCACGGTGATACTAGCATCGGCTTGAAACCCACTGCCGGTTACGGTTACTTCGCTGCCTACGCTTCCGGCTGCCTGGCTGAGCTTGATGCTACAAGCTATCAGGAAGGCCGCTGTGTCTTTGTTCTTGTCCCCGTCCCTTGCCTGTATCTCGTACGTGCCAGCGCTCCTCATTGGCACATGAAAGCTGACTTCAAAGCTGCCGTACTTGTCAGCTTCAGCTACTGCTGTCTCATCCCCATCGAAAGTGATGGCGACGTCACTTCTTGAGCCAAACCCTGTACCTGCGACGGTCATGACATCGGCGCATGTCCCCTTCACTGCTACAATAGCTATCTTCGGTGTCACAGCAAAGGGCAGGTCGGCTTCGTTCCCCGATTGGTCGGTCGCCGCTATGGTGTGTTTGCCAGCAGGACTCTCAGGAATGAGGATGCTGCACTTGAACTCACCATCCCGGTCGGTCTTCTCAGGACCCCCCAGCACTGCAATATCGCCGCCATCGTACTCAATAGTGATTTCGTCGGCTGGGGCGAAGTCGGCACCGGTGATATCAACATTGGCACCGACAGGGCCGTCAGCGAGGTCAAGCTCAATCTCACAAGCGATCACGGTGCATTCGGCGACACCTTCGATGCGGCTTTCACCGGCCCTGGTGACATACACATAGTGTGTGCCGCGGTGGACATCCTCCTCTTCTCGGCCATCGGCAATCTCATCGGGTATGAGAAACCGGGTGCTGAACTCACCGTGCTCGTCCACCAGCAGCCCTGATTTGACGCGTTCGTAGATAGTGATCTCAGAGCCAATCTCATCATCAAGCTCGGCTTCCTGCCTGGAGAAGTAAATGTCGACCATAGAGTAGTCTTCTGACCCAGGAGCGAAATCGCTTGGAGGAAAACCAGTGCCATCAACGTAAAGCCAGGAATCGATCTCGCCTTCCATGGGATAGAGTTCTGTCTCTCTTGCTGCCAGAGCTACTGGGGCAGCGGCTGCAATCGCCAATACGGACAGGACAAGAGCGACTGGCAAGACGCGGGGGACTCTACTGCTCACCGACTTCGTCAACGGCGCTATTATAGCCTCTTCTCCCCCTATGATACGAGTATCCTGCGAGAGCCCATAACAGAAGACCGGGATCCGGCAAACCCAGTGTGGCAAATAGCGTATACGGGGCAGAGAAGTCGAGAATACCCGTACCTAGGAAAGGGTAGTTCGCCAGCAGCAATTGCGTGATTCGAATGGCGGTGATACAATTTTGATTCGTGACAACGAGTTGCGTGATCACGAGATTTCGGGAAATTACTCAGCAATTGAATAGGGTTGTGGCCACTGCCAGTCGAACGTGCCGGCAGTCCCAGAGTAGTTCGCAGGCCTCGCCGAAGTGGCGGAATGGTAGACGCGGCAGTCTCAAAAACTGTTGGGAGGCAACTCCCGTGTCGGTTCGAGTCCGACCTTCGGCACCAAGTTCAGTGCCGGGTTGTGTAGCGGTAGCACGGAGGACTTTGGATCCTCTAGCCCTGGTTCGAATCCAGGCCCGGCAGCCAAAGTTGATTCAGAAGGTAACTCAATGGGCGTGGACTTACCCTGGCCTCCGACTCCACAGCAGCGGTATACACCGGCTGCAGGCAGGAGGCTGTTTAACCACAGACATTCCCGAGTAGCTCAATGGTAGAGCAGGCGGCTGTTAACCGTCCGGTTGTAGGTTCGATCCCTACCTCGGGAGCCACCAATCCCAGTTCCATCGGTACAGTGCCGAGCGAACCTGAACCATGGGCTAGTTCAGATTGACATTGGGTTCACTCTAGTTTATACTACAAACCCAAAAACTGCCCGAGTGGCGCAATGGTAGCGCAACCGATTTGTAATCGGTAGGTTAGCGGGTTCGAATCCCCTCTCGGGCTGGTTAGAATTTTCCCAGCTTGTGTGGTAAACTGAAGCCGGGAGGGGTGCCGGAGTGGTTAATCGGAGCAGTCTGTAAAATTGCCGCCCGTTGGGCTTCGTAGGTTCGAATCCTACCCCCTCCACCACAGGTGGCAACACAGGCCCACATAGCTCAGTTGGTAGAGCACGTTCTTGGTAAGAACGGGGTCACCAGTTCGAATCTGGTTGTGGGCTTTTGAGATTGAAGGAGGTTAGGACAAATGGCAAAGAAGGTCTTCGAGCGTGCAAGGGAACATCTCAATGTGGGCACTATAGGTCATGTTGACCATGGCAAGACCACACTGACCTCTGCAATGACTATGGTTCTGTCCAAAGCAAACATAGGCTATAGTCACTATCGCGCTTTCGAAAGCATAGACAATGCTCCTGAGGAGAAAGCTCGAGGATTGACTATTGCCATAACTCATCTTGAATATGAAACGGAGAAGCGACACTATTGCCACGTTGATTGCCCGGGGCACGCTGACTATATCAAGAATATGATAACCGGGGCGGCCCAAATGGACGGAGCTGTCCTAGTGGTAGCCGCTGATGACGGTCCGATGCCGCAGACCAGGGAACACATCCTCTTGGCCCGACAAGTGCAAGTCCCTTACATGTTGGTGGCTCTCAACAAGGTTGATCTGATGGAAGACCCTGAGCTACTGGAGTTGGTGGAGGTAGAGGTAAGAGACCTTCTAAAGAAATACGGCTTCCCCGCTGATGACATGCCCGTGGTCCATGTGAGCGCTCTGAAGGCCCTGGAATGCGGCTGTGGCAAAAGAGAGTGTGAATGGTGTGGGAAGATATGGAACCTGCTAGACGCCATGGACAAGTATATCCCCATGCCGAAAAGAGACAAGGACAAGCCATTCTTGATGCCTATCGAGGATGTGTTCAGCATCAAAGGCAGGGGAACCGTGCCCACGGGGAGGGTTGAGCGTGGCGTGCTCAAGGCCGGTGAAGAGGTGGAGATAGTGGGGTTGAAAGAGACCAGAAAGGCAGTGGCTGTCAGCCTGGAGATGTTCCATAAGTTCCTGCAAAGCGTAGAGGCCGGTGACGCCGTTGGAGTGCTACTGCGCGGTGTGGATCGCGATGAGATAGACAGAGGACAGATATTGGCGGCACCGGGAACGGTCAAGCCCCATACCGAAGCTGAGACTGAGGTCTACATACTCACAAAAGAGGAAGGTGGCAGACATACACCCTTCTTCACCGGTTACAAGCCCCAGTTCTTTATCTGGACTGCCGATATCACCGGTGAGATAGCGCTTCCCGAAGGAGTGGAGATGGCTATGCCGGGTGATAGTCTGACACATATGAACATCAAGACTATCTATCCTGTGGCGATGGAACCGGGCCAGCGCTTCGCAATCAGAGAGGGTGGCAAAACGGTCGGGGCCGGTGTAATCACCAAAGTATCCAAATAGACATGGCCAAGAAGAAAGGGGACCTGCGCACGATTATTCATTTGGCGTGTAGTCAATGTCGCGAAAGAACGTATACCAGCACCAAGAACAAGAAGAACGACCCTCAGAAACTAGAACTGAAGAAGTACTGCCCTAATTGCCATACTCATACTCTACATCGAGAAGCGAAATAGTACATGACGAGCCGTGCCAAGAAGGCCAAGCCCGCTAGGCCTGTAGCTGTCCCAAGCAAGAAGAGGTCAAGGCTGAGTTTCTTCCCTGAAGCTATTGGAGAGCTCAGAAAGGCACGCTGGCCGACAAGACAAGAGGCGACAAGGCTGAGTATCATGGTTTTTGTCGTGTGCACCTTCGTGGGAGCAGTGCTGGCTGTGATAGACTATGGTTTCACCAAAGTTCTCTATTTGATCATAGGCGGTTGATGGATGACGACTGATGGTCACTGGTACCTGTTGTATGTATCTTCAGGACATGAAGATCGAGCGCAAAGGAACCTGAAGCATCGTATCAAATACATGGATGCGGGGGACAAGATCTTCGACGTAGTGGTGCCCAAGACCAACGAGATTGAAATCAAAGGCGGAAAACGACGCACGGTAAGCAGGAAAGCATTCCCCGGTTACATCATGGTACATATGGCCTTGGATGAACACAGTTGGGACATAGTCCGCAACACGCCCGGTGTTGCCGGCTTTGTCAGCACCGGTCTCAAGCCAGTGCCTCTGGCTGAAGACGAGGCAAATACCATCCTGAAGCGAATGGAGGAGGTTCCCAGTGAGGTCAGTGTGGCTTTCAAGAAAGGGGATAGCGTGCGTGTGACGAGTGGGCCTTTTATTGACTTCATTGGGAAGATCGAGGAAGTCAACATGGACAAGGGGAAAGCAGTTGTGTCCTTGTCCCTTTTCGGCCGAGAAACACCCGTGGAACTGGATTTCCTGACGGTGGAGAAGATATAGCATGATTCTCCCGGCAGTTAGGGAGGCGTTGCAACATGGCCAAGAAAGTTAAGACCATCATCAAGCTACAAATACCAGCGGGGAAGGCTACCCCGGCACCACCTATCGGGCCTGCCTTAGGACAACATGGTGTGAATATCATGGCATTCTGCAAGGAGTATAATGGCCGAACCGCTTCCCAGGACGGATTTATCGTTCCGGCCGAAATAACGGTCTACGTGGATCGATCGTTTACCTTTGTGACGAAGATGCCTCCTGTCTCCGACTTGCTGCGCCGCACGCTGGGAGTGGAAAAGGGCAGTGGCAACGCCAAACAGGATAAGATAGGGAGACTATCCAGAGACAAAATCCAGGAGATCGCTCAGACCAAGATGAAGGATCTCAATACCACAGACATCGATATGGCAACGAGGATCATCGAGGGCACATGCCGTAGCATGGGAGTGGAGGTAGAACAGGCTAGTAGCGGGGGCGAGAGTACATAGGGAGTCGCCAAGAGGCAAATAGATGACAAGACACGGCAAGAAGTATCAGGAAGCCAACAAGCTTATCGATAGGTCGAGAGCTTACTCTCCAGAAGAGGCGATCGAGTTGACGAAGCAGATTGCCTATGCGAGCTTTGACGAGACTGTCGAACTGCATCTCAAGATGGGTGTCAACCCGCGGAGTGCTGACCAGCAGGTACGCGGCGTAGCGCTGTTGCCTCATGGTTTGGGAAAGACAATCCGCGTACTCGTTTTTGCTCAAGGAGAGCCAATGAAACTGGCAGAGGAGGCTGGCGCTGACTACGTCGGTGGAGATGAACTCATCAAGCAAATCGAGGATGGCTGGGTGGAGTTCGACGTGGCCATGGCCACCTCTGACATGATGCCGAAGGTAGCCAAGCTCGGCCGCATCCTGGGAAGGCGAGGACTAATGCCCAATCCGAAATCCGGTACTGTGGTGCCGCCTCAGGATATACCAAGGGCTATAAAGGAAGCACGCCAGGGCAGAGCGGAATTCCGGCTTGACAGAACAGCTATCATTCATCTGCCTATAGGGAAGGTTAGCTTTGAGAACGATAAGCTTGTGGATAACTTGGGAGCAGTGATTGAGGCCATAGTGAAAGCCAAGCCCAGCGGCGCTAAAGGGCAATATATCAAGAGTATCTCGCTCTGTAGCACTATGGGCGCAGGATTGAAAGTGGACGTCAGATCAGCACTTGCCTTGGCTGCTTAGCTGATCCGTAGACTGTTATAATATAAGTACCATATTGCGCCAATGACGGCAGGCACCACCCCACATTAGACATGGGGTAGGGGGGCATAGCTGCCCTCCGGAAGTGTTTAAAAGTCCAGCCTGCTCAGGCACCATGTAACCCTGTGTCATTGGCACAGGGATTGTTATTATTAAGGTGGTCATATGCTAAAAGAGAGAAAAACGCAAATCGTCGCTCAACTGGCGGACAGCTTGTCTCGAAGTAGGGTTGTTATCGCCACCAGCTATCAAGGCCTTACAGCAAAAGAACTGGCTAGCTTCCGATGGACCCTGGCCGATGCGGCAATCGAGTGTCGTGTGGTCAAGAACACCTTGGTTCGCCTGGCCGCACAAAGGGTTGGCATGGAACGAATCATGAACATCGTTGATGGCCCTACGGCTCTGGCGTTTGGCTACGATGACGCTGCTCACGCCGCGAAGACCATCAGCCAATGCATTAGGTCCAGGGAATCTGCGGTGGGAATTAAGGGAGGTCTGCTGGGAGAGCGCGTCCTGAACCCCCAAGAGGTGATGACCCTGGCCAGCTTACCACCCAGGGAAATGCTCATATCCCAATTGGCAAGTCAGTTCCAGGCTCCCATAAGGCGTTTGCATAATGCCCTGAGCTTCCCTCTGCAGGGCCTGAGAAACGTCTTGGAGGCCAGGATTCAAGAACTCGCTGAATAGAACAAGGAGGTTATCATGCCACCCAAAGAAGAGACAAAGGTCGTCAAGGAAGAGAAGAAGCCTGCCAAGGCCAAGGCAACGAAGGAGTCCAGATCAATGACCAAGGAGGAAATCCTTACCGCAGTCAAGAGCATGACGGTGATGGATCTTGCTGATTTGGTCAAGGCTCTCGAAGAGGAATTTGGGGTGAGCGCTGCTCCTGTGGCTGTGACAGCAGCTGCGCCCACTGCAACGCCCGCAGAGGTGGCAGAAGAGGCTCCCGAGGAACAAACGGAATTCACAGTAACACTCAAGGCCATTGGGGAAAAGAAGATCGATGTGATCAAGGCGGTACGCGAGGTGACCGATTTGGGGTTGAAGCAGGCCAAGGACTTGGTGGAGGCGGCTCCGCAGGCTATTAGAGAGAGCATTTCCAAGGAGGAAGCAGCTACCATAAAGCAGAAGCTTGAAGCTGCTGGAGCGACTATCGAGATCAAGTAGCGAGGTTCAGAGATCAGAACCACTCGTGAGGTGTGTTGGAGGAAATGCCGTTTGCTGCTTGGCAGGCTATCCTTGGGCTGGGTTTGTTCTTCGTTCTCATGGGTATCGCCTTCGTATCTTGGAATAGGAAGGAGGCGCGGACATATTACACCTCCTTGGCAAGCCGAAGGGATGTCAAGGAGTTCATTACCCATGAGCCGAAGCGTCTCTGGCTAGGGGCCTGGGGAATTGGGGGGAAGATATCTCTCGTTATTGGCGGCATGTTGTTGGGCGCCGCCGTGGTTCTGTGGCTCGTCTTCTTCTAACGTTCAGAGGATTTCTTTGTGGCGGTACTGCAACGCTTCAGCCACATGGTACGCCTGGATGATATCACTGCCTTCCAGATCGGCGATCGTCCGAGAGAGCTTCAGAACGCGGTGAAAGGCACGAGCCGTAAGGTGAAGCTGTTTCATAGCGGCACGAAGTAGGCTTTGTGCTGGTGGCTCGACCACACACAAATCTCTCACTTCCCTGGCTGTCACGTCAGCATTACATCTCAGGCCTGTGCCCTGAAAACGCTCAGTCTGTATGGCGTGAGCTACCTCGACCCTCCTGTGAACCTCCGCTGAGGTCTCGACAGGCCTGTTTTCAGTGAGCTTCTCGTAGTCAACATGGGGGACATCAACAAACACATCAATACGATCGAGCAGTGGTCCGCTTATTCTCTTGTGGTACCGAGAGATTTCCGCTGCTGAGCACTTGCATTCCCTGAACGGGTCGCCGTAGTAGCCACAGGGACAGGGGTTCATAGCTGCCGTCAACATGAAGCTGGCAGGAAAGGTCGCACTGCCGCGGGCACGGCTCACAGTAACAGTCCTGTCTTCTATTGGCTGGCGCAGCGATTCGAGGATTGCATGGCCAAATTCGGGGAACTCATCGAGGAAAAGAACGCCATGGTGGCTCAGGCTTATCTCACCAGGTCGTGGCCATTGTCCGCCTCCTACCAAGCCGGCCTGAGAAATGGTGTAGTGGGGGGAGCGAAAGGGCCGCTCCCTCATCACCGGGGAATCTGGCGGCAACAGCCCGCTTACGCTGTAGATCTTGGTGACCTCAATGGCCTCTTCCATGGTTAGTTGAGGCAGTATTGAGGGCAAGGAACGAGCCAGCATGGTCTTCCCACTTCCTGGTGGTCCACACATCAGCATGTTGTGCCTTCCGGCTGCCGCTACCTCTAGAGCTCTCTTGGCATGCTCCTGACCTTTGATGTAAGCGAGGTCAAAGCTATACTGGCGGTGAGGCTCCTGGTACCAGTCAATGTCGCTGTGATACTCTGGGATGAGCACTTCACCCATCAGGTGTACAGCTAGTTGTGTCAAGGACTCTGTAGGGAATATCTGGACGCCATGGACTAAACCTGCTTCCTTGGCATCGTCATACGGAACGAATAGGGTCGGCAAGCCTTTCTCATGAGCCAGAGCGACCATCGGCAATACGCCATTGGTGTGCCGGAGCTTGCCATCCAGAGATAGCTCTCCCAGGAATACGGTGTGGGAAACGTCAGCAGCTAACTGTCCTGAGCTTGCCAGTATGCCTACGGCCATGGGTAAGTCATAGGCAGGGCCTTCCTTCTTTAGGTCCGCAGGCGCCAGGTTGACGGTGATGCGTCTAGTGGGGAACTTGTATCCGGAGTTCCTTATGGCCGACCTTACCCTCTCTCTGGCTTCCTGAACCGCTTTGTCCGGCAGACCCACAATGGTGAATGATGGTAACCCAGGGGATATGTCAACCTCCACCTCCACCAAGGCTCCCTCCAATCCGACAACAGCGCAGCTAATGACCTTGGCTAGCATATCGGGGGCCATTATAGCAGAGCGCGTCGTGGCTGGCTACGCGCCCATAACTACAGCGATAGCGTATTGTCTGGTATCGGAAAGGCTGATCGAAAACTCGCCCAGCTTGAGGCTCTCAGCCCTCTCCTTCGCTTTGCCATAGAGGTTCACGCAGGGTTTGCCATGAGCATCACTCAGGATTTCAATTTCCCGCCATGCGACACCTCTAGCGCCTGTGCCCAGGGCTTTCATTACTGCTTCCTTGCCAGCAAACCGAGAGGCCAATGATGAGATTCTACCCTGGTAGCTCTCTAGCTCAGCTTCAGTGTATACCCGGCCAAGGAATCGCTCACCCCATTGCGTGACTGCCGATTCAATACGCCCTATTTCCACCATGTCGATGCCAATAGACGTCACGTTACCAACTCACCAGGTGTATTTCTAGTAACTGCCTGGCTAAATGACACCAGCCGAGAACACAAGCCCAGGAGACATAGTCATGAATGCCGAGGCGATCATGGATGAACCATATGGCGCGGATATGTTGCCTAATATAGATAGTTGTAGATGCATATGTCAATACCTCTGCGAAAACGACTGCGCGTCTTTCACAACCGATACCAGACAAACACAGATGGTACCTCATCCGTCTGCGAGGCAACACCAATTCAGATACCCAGTTAGCTGCAATCCCGCAGGCAGCTACCCCACGGCGGCTCTCCTCCACTTCACACATGCCTGTTCTTCCATCCCTGGGCAATCCTGTGATCAAGCCGTGCATTCGCCAATAGCTCCAACTAAGAGTGGCGATGCACCTTGCGAGTCCCGAGACCGATGAACTGCGACGCTGTCTACGTTGCGCGAAGAGACCGCAAACCCATTGACCAGGAACAACGGCCGAACTATAATGGAATTTGAGGCCTGCTACTCATAATGTGATTGAGCATGCCGAAGAGTATCACCGGGGTCCAGCACCGGCACGAAGAACTGAAGAGATGCTGAACCTTGACTTCTGGAAGCCCGGGGCAAAGGCGAAAGCAAAAGCGTGAACGATTGACACCCTTCAAATGATACCCTTCAACATCATTTGTCGTGACTGCGGAAAGGAGACCCAGGAGGATAAGTGGAGGTGGCGGGATGAGTGTGGGGGAGCCCTTGACATTCTCTTTGATCTTCGCGGGAGGCAGTTCCCGCATCTAGTCGACGTAGGAGAGCAAAACCTCAGAAGATATGCTCAGTTGCTCCCGTTGCAGAGCCTGCCTCCAGTGCACCAGGGCTGGACTCCAATAGCCAGGCGAAGTATCAGCGGAGTTGAGGTCAATTTCAAACTGGAATACCTGAGCATCGGAGGCTCCTTTAAAGACAGGGGGGCCTACGTTAGTGTAGCCAGAGCCAAGGAACTGGGAGCGAAGGGGATAATCGTGGATTCCTCCGGCAATGCCGGGATAGGCTTCTCCCTCATGGGCCTCCTTTCCGGGGTAGATGTCTCGGTCTTCGTACCGAACCATGCCCCGGAAGGAAAGAAGAACCTCCTGCGGCTCTTCAAGGCCAGTGTACACGAGATTGATGGAGACAGGATGGACGTCAACCGAGCCGCGCTGGCAGCCGAACAAGATGGGTTGGCCTACGTTGGACACTGGTGGAATCCCTACTTCATAGAAGGCGTTAAGACCATAGCGTACGAAGCCTATGAGCAGTTGGGCAATGTTGACTTCGTGGTGTCTCCAGTTGGCAGCGGGACTATGCTGCTGGGGTTGCACAAGGGCTATGCCGAGCTACGGGAGTTGGGGGCTGTAAACGAGATGCCTACGTTTATTGCAGTTCAAGCTTATGGCTATTCGGCGATATGTGAGGACCTTGGGTGCAAACCACCAGCTGCACCCAGCTCGAAGCTCGCCGATGGCATAGCCATAGCCGATCCTCCGAGGAGACGCCAGATAACAGACGCCGTAAGAACAACTGGCGGGCACTGCGTGATAGTCGGGGACGAGGAGATAAGACAGGCGTTAGTGGAACTGATAGAGCTTGGCTTTGTTGTGGAACCTACAAGCGCAACCGCTTATGCTGCTTTGCAGCAATGCATCAAAGCAGGGTCTATCAAAGCTGGGACCAGAGTCCTGCTGCCCTTGACAGGCTCTGGCTTTAAACTGGTTGATGAACTGATAGCACTTACGGCGCGTTGACAAGACAACGGTCAACTTTCCAGCCTTCCAGCGCTGGTCTCTTGGTCGAGCAACGAGTTGACTTCTTGACAGTCTCAATGGTATAAGACGTGATTTCACCCTGGAGGTGAGCACAAATGGCACGAGGCATAAGCAGTACAGTAGGCCAAATTCAACCCTCGGCAACTCTCTCCTTGAAGGAAGAGATAAGCTCTCTGGAGAAGAAGTATGGGTTCAATATCATAGACCTCACCGCCGGCCAGCCGGATAGCGGTCCAACGGAGGATGTTCTAGCAGCACTTGTGGAGGGCGGCAAACTGCACAAGTACGGGCCAGTACAAGGTGATGCTGAGTTGAGAGAAGTGCTGCCGGCCGTGCTGAATCGAGAGGTCGGGGTGAAGTACGATCCCCAAGACATAGCTATTACAATTGGGGCGAAGGGCGCGATAGACATATTGATGCGGGTTCTGCTCAATCCTGGCGATGGCGTTGGCATCATGTCGCCGTTCTGGGTTACCTATCCTGAGTCCGTCAAACTAGCACACGGCATCCCCTGTTTCCTCGAATCCACTGCTGGCCTGAGACCGGATATAGGAAGACTGCCGGGAGAGCTGAGATCCAAGAATATCAGAGCGCTCCTCTACAGCTCTCCATGCAACCCTTCGGGTATTGTCTATACCATGAACGAGCTACAGGCGATTGCAGGGATTGTGAAGGAACAGGACATCTGGGTCATATCCGACGAGATATACAGGAATTTTATTTTCGACGGCAGAACACCAGCAAGCATATTGCAGGTCGAAGGCATGCGTGACAACACCATACTGGTCGACGGCCCATCCAAGAGGTTCGGTATCCCCGGCTGGAGGCTGGGGGTGGTTGCTGGTCCCGGTGAGGTTATCAAGGCAGTTACCAAGCTACAAGGCCACACGAGCTCGGGGGCCTCCAGGCCGGTTCAACACGCCGTGTGTGTTGCCTACACCAGCCAAGAGGCCAGGAGAGCCAGCGAAGAGATGAGAAGAAGATACCAGCGAAACAGGGATGTTTTTGTAAAAGGGCTCAACGAGATTGACGGTTTCAGTTGTGCCAGGCCGGAAGGCGCATTCTATGCTTTCCCCAATGCTGCAAGATTCTCCGGCCAAAGATATGAATTCGATGGCAGCGAGTACACCGTGAGCGGCTCTGTGGCTTTTCGGACCTTCCTTCTAAGAAAGGCACAGGTGGCCGGAGTCGAAGGAGCGCCTTTTGGGATGGATGGCCACATCAGGTTTTCTTTGGCGACCAAGGAGGAGGACTGTATGACTGCGCTAGCCAGCATCAGGAATGCCGTGAGGGAACTGCGTTAATCCTGTCATACGCGGATCGGAATCCCTTTGCTCCTGAGGTATTCCTTGGCCTGGAGTATGGATATCTCGCCGAAGTGGAAGATGGAGGCCGCCAGGACTGCGGATGCTCCCGCTACTGTTACAGCCTCGTAGAGGTGCTCCAGCTTCCCTGCCCCTCCTGAAGCAACCACTGGAATGCTGACGGCCTCAGCGACAGCCCTTGTCATCTCTATGTCATATCCCTCTCTGGTACCGTCGGTGTCCTTGCTCGTAAGTAGAATCTCACCTGCGCCAAGTTCCTCCGCTCTGCTTGCCCACCCGACAAGCTCGATACCGGTGGAGTCATGACCTCCTCTAACAACGACTTCCAGTCGAGGAAGAGCGCTGCCAGGAGAATTCTTGCGCCCATCGATGGCGACCACTAATCTGCTCTTGCCAAACTGTCTCGAGGCGTTCGCGATCAGCTCAGGATCCCTTACAGCAGCAGTATTCACCGAAATCCGATCAACGCCAAGGTCAAACAGAGCCTTCATGTCTTTCATGTTCCTGATGCCGCCACCTATGCACAAAGGTACAGTAACCTTTTCTGCCACTCTCCTGACCCAGTCCAGCCTCGTCCCTCTTGCCTCAACAGTCGCAGCGATATCGAGGAACACAAGCTCATCAGCCCCCTCCCTGCAATAAGCCTCCGCTGCCTCAACTGGATCCCGAGCATCCCTGACATTCTCGAACCTCACTCCCTTGACCACCCGCCCATCCTTCACATCCAGGCAAGGTATGATTCTTACTTCTTTCATAGCGCTCCTCTCTCCTCTCGTTGACAAACAGTGACATTCATCTTAGGGAATTCCTCATCATTTGACAAGGAGTTGACCGTGTGGTGCACATAAGCTAGAGTCTGCCCAAATGAGGGCTGTTATTCTGTCAGGAGGCAAAGCAACCAGGCTACGCCCTCTTACCTGTAACACATCCAAGGTAATGATTCCCGTACTGAATCGTCCTTTTCTTCAGCATCTTGTCTGGTACCTGAAGAGGCACGATATTGTCGACATAACCCTTGCCATTGGCAAGATACCGGACGAGGTGGAGAGCTACTTCGGCGACGGCAGCAGGTTTGATACCACAATAGAGTATTCCACTGAAAGTGTTCCTCTGGGCACGGCTGGGGCAGTGAAGAACGCTGGAAGGCTCTTGGATGGGCCTTTTATAGTTTTCAACGGCGATGTCTTCACGGATATTGACCTCACTGCCATGATGGATGCCCATCAGCGAAGGGGAGCTATTGCAACCCTGGCGTTGACCCCGGTGGATGACCCTACAGCTTATGGCGTAGTTGAGACCGATGGTGAAGGAAGAGTCACACGCTTCCTGGAAAAACCGAGCCGTGACGAAGTAACCAGCAACCTGATCAATGCCGGCATCTATATTCTGCGTCCCGACATCCTCAACTACATCCCTCCCAACGCTTTCGTCATGTTTGAGCGCGATGTCTTTCCCTCAGTCCTGGAGGCAGGAGAGACCATGTGTGCTTATCCGTCTGATGACTACTGGACTGATATCGGCACACCAGAAAGATACCTGAGGCTAAATCATGACTTGCTCGGGCGAGACATTGGCCCTCGCGGCATAAAGTTCCAAGGGAAACATGATATCCATCCATCAGTGCAAGTTGAAGGGCCCGTGCTGGTTGGTAACGGCTGCCGTGTCGCGAGCAACTGTACCATAGAGGGGCCAACTGTGTTGGGGCAGGGCTGCCAGATAAGGGAAGGTGCCGTCATACAAAGCTCGCTGTTGTGGCAAGATTGCGAAATTGGCAGGGGCGCCAGGCTCCGTGACTCCATACTTGCCTCCAGTTGCTATGTCGGGAGAGAAAGCCTTCTGGATAGCTGTGTGCTGGGGGACAATGTAAGGATTGGTAGCGGTAACCAACTACCCCAAGGCACCAGGATCTGGCCTGATAAATCGATACCGCCCGGCACAATTTCGTTTTGACCAGCCACGCCCGGGCCTTTGCTGTGGCTGGACCTACTTCAAGAGTCACCCAGAGTTGCTGGTTAGCGTACAAGCCGCCGGAACCCGACTCCAGGAAGTCACACATTGAATAGGAAAGTAACAATGTCTCCATCCTGGACAAGATAGTCCTTGCCTTCCATTCTGAGCAAGCCCCTCTTTCGCGCTTCGTTCAGCCTGCCACATCTCTCCATATCGCTGTAGCCGATTACTTCAGCACGGATGAATCCTCGCTCCATGTCGGAATGAACCTTCCCTGCTGCCGTCGACGCTGTGGCGCCACGCGGCACAGTCCATGCTTTCAACTCGCGGGAAGCCGTAGTGAAAAAGGAGATAAGTCCCAGAAAATGGTAGGAGAGATCAATGACCCTCTCCACTGCCGGCGCGGCAAGTCCCATAGCTCTGCGGAACTCCTCAGCCTCGGGGGCGTCCAGTTGTTCCAGCTCCGACTCCAGCTTCCCACACTGGGCTATCACTGCAAATTGCGGGTAGGCAGCTCCTATTTCGTCCTCCAAGAGCGAAGCCTGGGCAAGTTGTCCCTCCCCAATATTCAGAACAACCAGCATGGGCTTCGCCGTGAGAAACTGATAATGCGATAGGCTCTTCAGGTCGTCTTTGGTCAAGTCCTGCTGCCTTACTGGCACATCTGTCTCCAGCGCTGACTTCACCCTCTGCAGCAAAGCTTGTTCTCCTAAATGAACTTCACGCTCTGATGGCCTCGCTCCCTTCAGCGCTACCTGCAATTTATCAAGCCTTCTGTCAATGATAGCCAGATCGGAAAAGGCAAGCTCCAAATCCAGTGTGGCCAGGTCCCGCCTGGGGTCAATGCTTCCGTCAGGGTGGGGGACTCTCTCATCTCCAAAGACGCGAACTACCTGAAGCAAGGCATCAGCCGTGCTCAAATGGCTCAGGAGTTCTCCCCCCAGCCCTCCCCTGCTGCCAAGCCCTCGAGGTGAACCAACCATATCCACATAGCCTACCTCAGCAAGGACAGTCTTCTGGGGATGGAATATGCTCTCCAAGGTTGACAGTCGCGAATCGGGCACTTTGACCACGCCTGTATTCGGCCTCAGAGAAGCAGAATGGGTATCGAGGGCAGCCTTGTTCTTGGTCAAGGCATCGAAGACAGTAGTCTTCCCGCTCTGGGACAGTCCAACAATAGCGATTCTCACATTCAGTATTCTATCACAGGCACCGCTGCTGTCTTCAGACGAGAGCGGGCATTCCTGTGATAGAATACTGAGGTGTTCTACATCCTGTATGGGGAGGATGATTTCTCCCTGTGGCAAGCTCTGGAGGAAATCAGGGCTGGCTTGGATGACCCACAAATGCTGGCAGTCAACACTGTTAGGCTTGACGGCCAGAGTCTGACCCTGAATGAACTCAGGAACAACTGTAACACTACCCCTTTCCTGTCTCTGCATCGCCTGGTAGTAGTCGATGGCCTGTTGAAGAGGTTCGAGGCGATGCCAGGTAAGTCACGGTCAGGCAAGAGAGGGGCCAAGACTGGAGTCGGACCTGACATTGGGGAATGGCAGGACTTGCCTCTGCTCGTGGAGCAAATGCCTCACAGTACCGTACTGGTGATAGCAGATAGCGAGATACGAAGTGCCAATCCACTATTGAATAGGGTCTCGTCCGCAGCCAAAGTAAAGGTCTTCAACTCGCTGAAGGGTGAGAAGCTAAGGAACTGGATAGGGCAACAGGTAGCCAAGCAGGGTGGTGCCATCACGCCTCAGGCAGTAAGCCATCTTTGCCAGCTCGTGGGCGGGAATCTCTGGGCAATGAATAACGAGGTCTCAAAGCTAGTTCTGTACGCCCAAGGACGGCCAATAACCGAGGATGATGTAGGACAACTATCCAGCTACGCCCACGAGACCAGCATCTTCGTCCTGGTGGATGCAGTCCTGGAGGGCCGTAACGCGAAAGCCCAGGACCTACTTTGCCGGTTGTGTCAGGAGGGGGATTCCGCAGGCCATATCCTGGCCATGATTGCCAGGCAATTCCGCCTAATAGCATTGGTACACGAACTGGGCTCGGCCCCATCACGGGGACAACTTCGCGGTGAGCTGAGCGCACTGCCAGACTATGCCCTGGACAGAACAACAAGGCAAGCCAGCTTATATGATCCCCAGCATCTCCAGCACGCTTACCACAAGCTCGCTGAAACAGACATGGCCATCAAGACAGGGAGATGGGACGAGCAGTCAGCCCTTGAACTCCTTGTTGCCGATCTCAGCATGTCCCAAAGCCAGGGTTCCTAACCAAGGATTCCACGCTGTGCCGATCAAGCCTGTGTGACATCTTTTGTGCTATCATAGCTGGTACTTCGGCTCGGACTCGTGCTGCAAGACACTCTGCAGAACAGAAGAAGGACAACCGCTGATGACTAGCGACGAGGTAAGGGAACGGTTTCTGAGTTTCTTTAAAGGCAAAGGGCACAAGATCATCCCCAGTTCATCCCTGATTCCCCATGGTGATCCAAGCCTGCTGCTGACAACTGCTGGCATGGTACAAATCAAGCCGTATTTCTTGGGGCTCGAGGAACCCCCTAGCCCGCGGCTGGTTTCCTGTCAGAAATGCTTTCGCACTACCGATGTTGATTCTGTAGGCGATACAAGTCACTTGACCTTCTTCGAAATGCTCGGGAATTTCAGCGTGGGTGACTACTTCAAGAAGGAGGCTATTGAGTGGGCGTGGGAATTCGTGACCGAAGACCTGGAGTTGTCACGGGAACGGCTATGGGCAACAGTCTATCTCGATGACGACGAGGCCTTCGCCCACTGGCAACGAGTCGGAATTCCTGCTGCGAAGATACTGAGGTTTGGTGACGAAGACAACTTCTGGGGTCCGGCTGGCAACTCGGGTCCCTGCGGCCCTTGCAGTGAGCTGCACTATGATCTGGGCCGCGACTTTGGCTGTGGCAGACCCGAATGCAGACCTAATTGTGGATGCAGCCGCTTTTCCGAGGTATGGAACCTGGTTTTCACCCAGTACGATCAACACCCCGATGGCAGCCGTATTCCTCTGCCCAAACCGAATATCGACACTGGAATGGGCATGGAAAGGATTACGGCGGCAGTACAAGGGAGACAGTCGGTTTATGAGACTGACCTCTTCTGGCCCGTTATTGAGGGGATTAGCCAGTTGGCCAGCAAGAGGTATGGGGCGAGCGAGACAAACGACAGGTACATGAGAATAATCGCAGAACACAGTCGGGGCGTTGCCTTTCTCATAGCTGATGGCGTTCTACCCTCTAACGAAGGAAGGGGCTACGTTCTGCGCCGCATACTGCGCCGAGCTTCCCTTTTCGGGCGAAGGCTCGGCTTGGACATGCCCTTCCTCGGACAAATTGCCCAGATAGCAGCTAACAAGATGGCCGATGTCTATCCCGAACTGGTGACCAATCGAAACATGATTATGGAAGTCATAAGGGCAGAGGAAGACAAGTTCATAGCTACTCTGGAAACGGGGCTCGACCTCGTAGAGGAGATTGTTGAGAAAGCCCTGAAGGACGGCAAGGAACAGTTAGCAGGAGAGCAGGTGTTCAGGCTCTACGATACCTACGGGTTTCCCAAAGAGCTGACTGCTGAAATTGCCAATGAAAGAGGCTTGACTGTTGATGTTGAGGGCTTTGAAACTGAGATGGAAGAACAGCGCGCGAAGGCCAGGGCAGGGCACAAGTTCGCGGCTACGCCGACCACAGAAACGGCTCTGGCGGTTGACGTAGAGTTCACCGGGCATGAGGCAAGCAGTTCTCAATCCAGAGTGCTGGAACTGAGAGTCATGGGAAATCCGAAGGAGACTGCATCTCAAGAGGAGAAGGTTGACATAATCCTTGATGTGACGCCTTTCTATGGTGAAATGGGAGGACAGGTCGGTGACTCTGGGGAGATGACGGGCGACAGGGGAAAAGTGGCGATCACAGACACCGTGAGAAACTACTCCGACGTGACAATTCATCAAGGGACGGTCGTCGAGGGTAACATATCGGTAGGGGATGCAGTGGTGGCGAGAATTGATGTTGCGCGTCGTCTGGATATCGCTCGCAACCACACCGCTACGCACCTGCTTCAAGCTGCCCTGAGAGAAATCCTGGGGAGCCATGTGTATCAGAGGGGTTCGTCGGTGCAGCCTAGCAGACTGAGATTCGACTTCTCTCACCTGGCAACCATAACCGAAGGACAGTTGGATAGAATTCAGGCGTGGGTGAATGAGAAGATGCGTGAGGACCTGCCGGTCAGTGCCAGATCTGTTCCCTATCAAGACGCCATTGCTGAGGGTGCTATCGCTCTCTTTGAAGAGAAATATGGGGGAACAGTCCGGGTATTGGAAATCGGAGAGCCGCCAATAAGCAAAGAACTCTGCGGGGGTACTCACGTCAAGTCAACTGGAGAGATCGGCATCTTGCTCATAACCAGCGAAAGCAGCATTGGGACCGGTCTGCACCGTCTGGAAGCAGTGACCGGAAGAACTGCGGAGTGGTTGATCGCTCAACGCTTCTCCACCCTACAAATGGCAGCCAAGGAATTGGAGTGTTTGCCCGAGGACGTTTCCAACAAGGCGAAGAGCCTTGCCACTCAACTCGGGCTGGAACGCAAGCGCTCCCTGTCTCTAGAAAGGGAACTGTCGCAGGGAATCACCGAATACTTGGCCAGTCAGACGAAGAAGATAGACGGAGTGACGGTCGTCACTGCCGAAGTAGCGTCATTGACTATGTCTGTCCTCAGAGAGATGGGCGATAAGCTGCGAGACAGATTGGGGAGTGCCGTGGTAGTGCTGGCCACCGTCTATGATGGAAAGCCCAGTTTCCTGGCTACGGTTACGCCGGATCTGGTTACCAGGGGCTTCCACGCCGGGCGCATCGTGGAACAGGTGGCCAAAGCTGCTGGTGGGGGTGGGGGAGGCAAAGCAGGCATGGCCCAGGCAGGCGGCAAAGACGCTCGCAAGATCAAGCAAGCTCTGGGTCTAGTACAAGACATCATCGCAGACGAAGCACGGCAAGCACAATAGCATGGCCAAGGTCAGAATGCGCAGCTTAGGATTGGATATCGGAGAAAAGAGAACAGGCGTGGCCATAAGTGACCCGCAGGGAAGATTCGCACTTCCCCTAACGGTGATCAGCCACAACAGACAAGACGCCGCTCTCAATGATATTGTGAAGCTCGCCAGGCAGTACGACATAGAGCAAATCATAGTCGGCTTGCCTTACTCATTGAACGGCAGCCTTGGCCAGCAAGCTCATAGGGTCAAAGCCTTGGCACAGAGGCTTTCCTCTTTGGCCGGGCTGGACGTAGAACTGTGGGACGAGCGTCTATCCACTGTAGCTGCTGATCGGCTGCTGACCGAGGCGGGTGTTAAGAAAGCCAAAAAGAAACAGCACAGAGATGCAATAGCGGCGGCGATTGTGTTGCAGGGATTTCTCGATAGCCTGGACAGCCAACCCTCATGCGAGGGTGGCCTGAGCTAGCTTCTGCTGTGACACCTGACGAGCCGACCTGAATCTGAGCTATGCCATCAAGTCCCTTCCGAAGATCTGCCTTGCTATCACCCACTTCTGTACCTCGTTGGTACCCTCATATATCCGTGCTGTGACAGAATCCCGGTAGATTTGCTCCACCTTATAGGTGGACTTGTCGGCAGCCAATTGATTCATGAATCCATAGCCTCCGAATATCTGCACGGCATCTCCAGCTATGTCACTCGCTACCTCTGTGGCAAAGTACTTTGCCATCGCGGTCTCAGGCTCAGGAAACTCTACTCCCTGGTCGTGCCGGCAAGCAGCCTTATAGCAAAGGTTGCGAGCAGTCTCTATTTGTGTAGCCCACTCAGCCAGCTTGAACTGCCAGTACTGATGTTGGGCGATTTTTTTCCCGAACAACTCACGTTTCTTCATGTAGTCAACGGATACGTCAAAGGCTGCTTGCGCCATGCCGACCCCAGTGGCAGCAATTACTATTCTGCCGCGCGTCAGGGAGCCCAGCGCAATATGCAGGCCTTTGCCAATGCTCCAGATGAGGTTCTCCTCGGGAACTTCGACATCATCAAAACAGATGTCGGCGGTGAGACACGCCTTGATGCCCATCTTCCTGTCAGGCTCTCCCACCCTAACTCCTCTTTGGTGCAGGTCGACCACGAACATGCTCAGGGTTCCATCGGTCAGGCAGAGAATCGAGCCAAAGTCGGCCACTGGAGCATTGACTATGAAACGCTTCCTGCCATTAATGACCCATCTGTTTCCTCTCCTGGTAGCAGTTGTCTTGACTGTGCTCACACTCAAGTCACTGCCGGCCTCTGGCTCGGTAATACCGAAGCAGGCGATCTTCTCTCCTCTAGCCAGGGGAACCAGGTATTCCCTCTGTAGTCCTTTCGAGGCATACAGTAGCGAGGAGCCAGGCAGTACACACTGGCAGTCATAGATGGCTGCGATGCTGTTGCTTGCATAGGCCAACTCCTCCTCCACAACGGCTGCAGCCCACGTGGGATGTTCCAGCCCTCTTCCCCCACATTCCGTCGAGAAGGGTATCTGGAAAAGGCCCTGCCTGGCCATCTTGCGGAAGACCCCTGTCGGGAAGCTCTCTCTTGACTCCTCTTGGGAATCAAAGACATGTGCTTGCGGCTCAACCTCTTTCTCCGCAAACTCCCTTACTTCTGCCCTCACCCTCCTGACATCTTCCGGCAAAACGACATCATGATAGAGGACGTCTTGCAGCTTCTCTGGTAGCTCTGACAACTTAGCCTCCTGCTTTCAAATTCAGCCCTTTTGCTTTACAATATCGTCATACTCGGTGTCAGTCAAGGCTGGCCCGGTGGATTCCTGTTACTGAAGGAGAGGTCTATGAAGGTGCCATGTGGAGGCTCGAAGGAGGAGATTCTGAAGCGCGTCTCAAAGAAAGCCGGAGACTATGAGGAGCTTTCCGTCAATTGCGCTCAAGGTACGCTTGCTGCACTGCAGGAGGAATTTGACCTTGGTGGAGGAAAGGAACTGCTAAAGGCAGCAACATTCATGCCGGGTATTATGAGCAGGAAGGAGACGTGCGGCGCAGTCATAGGAGGCCTCATGGCACTGGGGCTGGCCTACGGAAGGGACAAGCTTTACGATCCAAAATGGAGGACCCCCGAGGCAAACGAGGAGATGTTCAGATTCAGAGACAAGGTGTGGAGATTCTGTGAGCTGTTCAAGAAGGAGTTCGGTAGCACGATGTGCGGTGATATCCGTCCCCAGATAATGGGCAGGGACTACGACACCATGGACATGAAGGAGCGCCAGCAGTTCCTGGAGGACGGGGGGAAAATAAAATGCCGGGTTCCGCCCGAGAAGGCTGCCCGGATTGCTGCTGAGATACTGCTGGAGGCATAACCGAGCGACCTCCAGTGACAACTTCACCGAGACCCTGATCTCTTATTGAGAAATATGTCGGCATCGCCTTCGGCGGGAGTCCGTCGGCGAAGTGGTATTGCCAGGGAATCAGGCCGCCCGCAGCAATTGAGCGGGCTATACCCATAGGCTATAATCGCTAGGCAGGCTAAGCATCAAGGTCGTTTTTTGCTTAAAACCCATAGCTGTGGTGAATTAGACAGAGGCCATGTCGGCCAGAGTGTAACTCTGGCTGGTTGGGTACACCGCCGTCGCGACCACGGTGGCCTGGCATTTATCGACCTGAGGGACAGTAAGGGCATCGTCCAGGTAGTATTCAACCCGCAAGAGTCTGAAGAGGCATATCGGGTCGCCAGTCTGCTGCGGAGCGAATATGTGGTTCAGGTCCTGGGACAAGTGGCCTTGCGACCCAGCGGGACAGAAAACCCCAAATTGACTACCGGAGACATTGAGGTCGTGGCCAAGAATGCGGTCATCCTTAATACATCGACTACGCCGCCATTCTACATCAATGAAGATGTAGAGGTTGAGGAGAGTCTCTGTCTCAAGAACCGCTACCTGTACTTAAGAAGAGCCAGAATGCAGCGAAACCTGGGCCTGCGTCACAGGCTGGTTAAGTTCATCCGGGATTTCCTCGATGCCAGGGATTTTCTGGAGATAGAAACCCCTATCCTGATCAAGAGCACTCCCGAAGGAGCCAGAGACTATCTTGTCCCCAGCCGTCTGAACCCCGGCAAATTCTATGCCCTGCCGCAGTCTCCCCAGCAGCTCAAGCAACTCCTCATGGTTGCCGGATTTGAGAGATACTTTCAGATAGCGCGCTGCTTTCGAGACGAGGACTTGAGAGCCGACCGTCAGCCGGAGTTCACACAGCTTGACCTGGAGGCAAGTTTCGTGGAGGAGAGGGACATTCTGCAGCTTATGGAGGAGCTGTTTACATCGCTGCTGCATACGATCAAGCCGGAGATGCAGTTGCTGGAGCCATTCCCCTGCCTCTCGTACGCAGAGGCGATGGAGAAATACGGCACGGATAAACCAGACGTCAGGTTTGGCCTGGAGCTCACAGATATCACAGATATCGCTGGTGAGACCAATTTCGACGTCTTTCGCTCAGCCATTGGTGAGAACGGAAGGGTGAAGGGGATATGTGTTCCGGGCTGTAACCAGTACACCCGTCATCAGCTCGGCGAGCTGATTAGTCTGGCTCAAAGCTACGGTGCCAAGGGACTGATCACAGTAGGCCTGCCAGAAGGATCTCTGGTATTGGACAGGGTAAGATCAGCAATTGCCAAGTACCTGACTGAAGGGCAAATGGCAGATATCGCCGGCAGATTCAAGGCCAAGCCGGGTGATCTTCTGCTCCTCGTGGCCGACAAGCCCGAGGTAGTCGACAGGACACTAGCTCAGCTACGCAGCGAAATGGCACGCCGACTCGGTCTGGCCAGCAGCAGCCTGCTGGCATTCGCCTTCATTGTTGACTTCCCTCTATTCGAATGGAACGAAGCAGCGAACCAATGGGAGACTATGCACCACCCGTTCACCGCCCCCCAGGAGAAAGACGCAGCGCTTCTCGACACAGAGCCAGGCATGGTACACGGCCGCCACTACGATGTTGTGTGCAACGGATGTGAACTTGGCAGCGGAAGCATCAGGGTTCATGAGCGCCACCTCCAAGAGAGGATATTCGCACTCCTGGGCTACAGCCAGACGGACATGGAGAGCCAATTCGGGCATTTCCTCACCGCGTTGGATTGTGGGGCCCCGCCTCACGGAGGCATAGCCATTGGGCTGGACCGCCTGACAATGTTGCTGACCAATGAGAGCAGCATCAGGGAAGTGATTGCCTTTCCCAAGAACCAGAATGCCGTAGACCCAATGTTCGACACTCCATCACCCGTGAGCGACGAACAGCTTGCCGAGTTGAACCTCAAGCTAAGGTACAAGCGAATTGCTGCCGAGTAGAGCCCGAATAGACCGATGAAAGTAACTGCTGAGGAGATGGAGCGGTGCCAGGCAGCACTTAGCATCGAGGTTGAACCCGGTGAGTTGGAAGAGTCGCGCACTGCAGCCTACCATCGCCTGGCCAACAAGACCTCTATCGCCGGCTTCCGCAAGGGGAAAGCGCCGCGAGCCATCCTTGAGCAACATCTGGGCAGGGATACCTTGACCCAAGAGGCACTTGAGCATCTCATACCGCAGCTCTACAAGCAGGCCGTGGAGTCACAGGGGTTAGAGCCTATCGCTTCGCCGCAAATAGAGATCACTCAAGACGACCCTGTGGTCTTCCGAGCCACCCTCCCCCTCAAGCCGAAGGTCGAACTGGGCGACTATCACAGTACAAGGTTGACACCAGAGCCAGTAGCGATTGGCGACAAGGAAGTCGAGGCTGCGCTGGAAGGAATTCGCCATGAGCAGGCCGTTCTGAGGCCTGTGGACCGGCCAGTTCAGTTTGATGACTTCGTTACTCTGGATATCGAGGCGAATATAGAGGGCACGCCGATTCTAAGCCATAAGGGGGTAACGTACGAGGTCAGTCGCAACTCCGCCCTGCCTCTGCCCGGATTTGCCGACAACGTAGCCGGGATGGAGAAGAACCAGGAGAAGGTTTTCACTCTCAGCATCCCCAAAGACCACCGTGTAGAGAAGTTCTCCGGTAAGGAATGCCTCTGCAAAGCAAGCGTGAGCGAAGTGAAGGAGCAGGAACTGCCCGAACTCAGCGACGAGCTGGCACAGAGCATGGGTCACGACAGCCTGGTATCCCTGCGCGAGAAGGTGGCCGCCGATCTGACAGCCAGAGCTGAGGAGAAGAGCCAGGCAGATCTCAGACAGAGAGCACTCGTGGCCCTAGTGGAGCTCAGTTCCGTGGACTACCCTCCCATCCTGGAGCAGAGAGAAGTCGAGCAACTGCTTCAGGATGAGGCCCGACGCTTCGGCTACATTCAGGTGGAAGACTTCATCAAGAGAACCGGCAAGGCCAGAGAGGAACTTGAGCAGCAATTGCAGCCGGTGGCCAAGAAGCGGGTCGCCAACGCCTTGGTTCTGGATAAGGTAGCTGAGCACGAAGGGATTGAAATCAGCCCTGCCGAGGTAGATAATAGGGTGGAGGAGGTACAGAAGAACTCTGCGGACAAGGAGAAAGTACGGCAGTTTCTCTCTCTGCCCCAGGTCAGAGAATCAATCGAGCAGTCACTGCGCACTGAGAAGACCCTGGACAGGCTGGTGCAGATAGCCAGTGAGAGTAAGAGAGCGAGGAGAACAGGCCGTTCTTCAAAGAAATTGGATGCGCAATGAACAAAGGAGGAACGATGGACGCAGTGTCTCAAGTAGTGATTCCTACAGTAACTGAGACCGGTACGCGGGGCGAACGCGCCTTTGACATATATTC
>Ga0114919_10000435_pt1 | contig 32229 bp, 38 predicted proteins | sample BlataG_FD_88682 | JGI IMG/M metagenome (GOLD analysis project Ga0114919, IMG submission 88682) | Deep subsurface microbial communities from Black Sea to uncover new lineages of life (NeLLi) - Black_00105 metaG | ecosystem: Environmental > Aquatic > Marine > Oceanic > Sediment | place: Atlantic... | reverse complement strand
TGGAAGCGACGTCAGGGACGACATTGAAGGTGGCGGGTTGTTTTAGGAATGTGGTGGTGGTGTGGATGGCTATGTCGGTGGGAGAGGGGGATGTGTTGAGTGAGCAGCAAGTGAAGGGCATTGTGCTGAGTATGGTGGGGTATGTGTTGTTTACAGTGGCTAAAGTTGGGATGGCTAATGGTGGTGGTGGTGGGCATAGGAAGAGAGATTGAAGAGAGGGTTGGTCTGTGCACGCACCACGTGGTCCCAACCCTGGGCGTCGCTTTTTTTTTTCCTGAATAAAATTGTATGAATTGTAGGGAGGTAGTGCACTAATTGTACATGTATAGAATATATCTTTAATTTTACACCATGGTTACAACTAGGAACTCGACGAAGGGAGCAAAAAGCTCTAAGATTTTAATAAAATCTAGGCAAGCACCCGAGAAACTCGAGCCTAAGCAAGTTCAACTCTTCAGATTGCTGTTTGTATTATGCTTAACAGTACTACTTCCCCTGGGGATATATGGACTCGCTGTTATGATGGGTATGTTACCACACCATTCCATAATCTCCTTCCACCGACAACCCTCGCCCTTCCTCGCAACATAACCCCCCCTTTCCTTCCCAAACCCACAAACACAGACGATGAGCACAAATCCAAATGGTACAGCAACAACCAACTAGGAATTTACTGGAGATGGATTGTCAACAAAAACCCCATGAGTCTTGCTGCCTGTTTCAATGGAGGCTTGTTTGGCATTCTCTTCAGCACCTTCAAGCTCCACTCTCACAATCAAGCCCTTAAACTTGAAAAGGGCTCCTCCAAGAAGACCAATTAACTCATAATATTCTTAAATATATTAGCTCTGTAACCAAACCCAAAGCTCCCTTCATTATTATTATTATTGTTGCATGCACACTGATTTACACACATTGAGTTTTTCAGACATAATCAACAATGGTACTCTATCTATAGATCAACACCCCCCCCAAAACAGTACCCTCTATATATTTAAACATTAACTGTAGCCAATTCACTCTGAGCACGTTTCAACATATCCAGCTTCTTAGTCAACGTCTCTCTACGAGCAGCAATAGCATCATCCTCTCCCAACAGTCTCTTCAGACTCACCTCCTGCTCTCCCGCCACGCTTGCCTGCATCTCCTCCAACAGCTTCTCTTTGGCTGCCAGCACCATACAGTGGACAATGGCTTTAGGCACAGTCTGAATCATTTGATTGCATATCTCTCTGACGTAGCCAGAGACCTGATTAATGATGCGTTTGTAGTGCCTTTCCTCCATGCTTCCTTCTGGCTCCTCCATCACTGGTCTGCCATCAAGGGTGTAGAGGATCTTGCCATCTGGCATTTTCCCCATTTGAATGGTTCTAAAATACTCTGCTGTGATATAATTTCTTTCCATTTCCACCATGACGCCCACCATTCTCCTCGTCTCATCTTTGAAAGCCTCTAGAGCCTTGTAAGCAGCAGATACAATCTCTCTTCTCAAGGTGGGGTAACGACGGAGAGCAGCCATATCTTCGCTGCCTGCAATGTTGTCCACCATGCGTCTGAGCAGAACGTACACTTCTTCCACGCTCTTCTCTGATGGTTCTTTCAGGAAGCCAAGGGCCTCTTCCAGTAGACGGCGGTAGCCGTTTTCTGGGGCGACCAAGTGAGGTTGGATACCATCAGCTTCTTCAATTACTCTCTTGACATAGTTGACCTCCAAAGTCTTCTTGAAGGGCTGCTTTTCAATGGCTTCTGGGAGACGCTTCTCGAACACAGTGAGCACCAGCTCGCCGCCACCCTTCCCTCCGTCGATCAACTTGGCAAATGCAGTTTCAAACTTACGGCACATTGTGAGCACAGCATGTACCATCTCACCGCGACCAATGGGAGCTGCTCCTCCCATGGCTTCCAGCTCTCTTTGCAGGTCCATGCAGCTCTTTTGTAAGAAACCTGAGATATTAGGCAGCTGCCTACGTACACTGGCAATCAGCTTCTCAGACAAGTCAGTAGACAAATGCTCAGTTCCAACATTTCTCAGTCCACCATATTCGTTGGAGTTTTCAAAGAATTCCATTTCCTTACGGCGAGCTGCTCCCATGTCCATTTTGCTGTCGATATCCCTCTGCCCTCTGTTGACCACACCGATCCATCCATTTCTCAACTGGTACTGACGTCCTTGGAGGACTTCTCTGCAGTTGGTACCAGGGTCCATGATATCTATCTTTGTCAGCACTCCCACTGTACGTTCTCCAGTGGGGTCCATCTCTCTGGCCAGTCTGAGGGCGTCAGATGTGGCCAAATCGGCGTTTGCTGGTGTGACTGCAAGAATAATGACGTTTTCATGTCGAACGTACTCACGGGCCATGTTTTCCAGCTCTGTAACGATGCTCTTGGGTTGGCCGTCGATGGGGACCTTGGTGAGACCAGGCATGTCCACTAGAGACAAGGCAGGGAGGTTGGGGGACACGATTCTCAGCGTCATTGGGACAGGGGAGACTATAGTACCTCTCTTGGCAGTGTGTCTTTTGGTCTCTTCTTCAATTTCTGTCCTGATGGCTTCAAAATCAGTGAATTTGCGGCCTGGTAAGTGGCCGAATTCTCCATACTCCTGGGCCTTGGGGTCAGAGGCGGTTTCCAATTGGAGTTCAAGAGGACGGCGGGTGACAATGCCGGTACCACGAGGGAGGAAATCACGACCGACTACAGCTTCCAAGACGGAGGATTTACCGGAGGATTGCCCACCGACGACGACAATCTTGGGGAGTTGGCGGGCGAGGGAGGGGAGGGCAGAGCCGCCTTTTTCGTCGCCGACCTGGGTGTCGCCTGCAAGGGCGGCAATGTTGGAGATGCGGTTGACTGCTGCTAGAACTGCATCCATTTTGTATGTGTGTCTTTGTGTTCTGTGAGTAGGTTGGAGGTACGTGTTCTAATGTTCTTATTCGGGTCGCTGCAAGAAGGAGGAAGGAGCAGGAGGGTTTATGAGTTGAAGGGCGGGGGGTTGAGGGAAAATGGAGCAAGTGTGCACAGAGTATCAGCGTCTAAATGATACGAGAGACTAGTAGGGACCTTGTTGAGTCCAAAACCATGTGAGATGATACACCTCCCTGGTTTCTGCTCGCCTCAGGCCATTAACCATTCAAAGACTCGAATCGCGATCAACGCTGATACTAAAGCTGTGTCGACTTTCAACACTAGATCTGCTATCTCTAGAATTCTTGCCTTTAATTTGAAACCTTTTTATCTCACGAGGAGTCGGGGTAAAGCGTGTTTGAATTGTAAGTTGGGAACTCTTTCAGAGCAACGTTATATATATTATGTTGCACACAATAGTTATATCGTTATGAATACACCTCCTCAGTATAGTTGTTAGAATCAAAGGAAATAATGGACGTGCAGGAATCCCATGGGCCCCCTCAAGTTTGTTTCACCGACGTGACATCACTCCTCTCTCCTTCCAACTTGGGACGTTGCCTAATACATTACATAGGCCCAGATAACTCCACAGCAAGATAGGCCATTTTAGAAAATACAGTATGATGCAACTCACTAGATAGAGATGAATCTACTGGCTACCCTTAGTTGGTTGATCTGGGCTGGGCTGTCGTAGTTGCCACTGTTTAAATCTCTGTCGCTCCGAGTAGACAGTCACCACTTCCACACTAATAAGCTCCATTCTCTGTGTCACCTGATTTCCATCTCGCATTATTTCGATAACATCAACACGAGAAAAAAGATGAATGCCCGTCTCATCAAAACAGAAAAGTCTACTAAATGCACTAAGACAGAAGCAACGAAAGCAATTTCCCAATCAGTTCTCCCCAATCGAAGAGATGCCATCTTTTCAGCCATATCCCTCTCCTCCATCCTCATCATCCAATCTGCCTCAGCGAGCATACCTCTCACTATCAAATCAAACGAACGTGCCTCAGCAATGGCAGAAATCGGAGGCAGAATGTCCCAGCCACGAACCTCTCAAAGGCAACCACGTTAACAACGCCAACTGTCCCCTCCAAGCCCCGAATCAGATCCAGCTCAAATTAAACAAGCTATAGATCTCTACCAAAAGGCCAGACAAGCCAGTCAAGATGAAGACTACCAGTTAGCATACGATTACTACAACACTCTCATAACAAAATATCCAGGACTAGCTCTCTCGGAAAGAGCCAGGGTTGCCAGAGCCATCCTCCTCTACCAAATTAGCATTGACAACAACAACAATCATAATGCATCTTCCAAAAAACAACAAATATCAATGGCTATAGCTCAATTGGAAGATGAAGAAGTATCTCTATCAGGCTCAGCTGAAGTATCAGCAGCACTGGCTGCAATGTTGTGGACAGAGAGGCCTGGGCAGAGGGAGAGAGCAGAGAGCCTGTGGGAGGCTTCTCAAGAATTTGATAAACGGTTTTCAGATGTAGAATGGGTAGTTAGAGAGAAGCTGTGGCCTCCTAGGTTGGTGGATGCTCTGAAAAAGTTCCTTAGCATGAGCTAGATTTGACGAGTGAAGGTTGTGTGTATTAAATCAAAGTGGTAGTAGCAGGAAAATGTCAAAAAAAAGAATCAACAGCAAAAACGTAACAACGACAACAATTTCCCCTTCCCTAAAAAAATATTCAGTCATTCATTCAGTCATCAAGTACTCATCCATTTCATTTCATTGATTTAGTGGCAGGTCGTTTACCATTACACGACATGACCACATCCACCATGTTCTCAGCACTGGATTGCTTGACATCAGCTGGTGAGGCATCTACCCTCATTTTCAACAAAATCCCATCCTCTATAAAAGCTGCATATCTCAATGATCTAGGACCTGGGGCATCTATGGGGCCTAGCTCTACTCCAAGCTGACGAGTGAAGGCGCCGGTGGGGTCGGAGAGGAGGGAGATTTTAGATGTGTCGAGGTCAATCTTTTTGATAAATTCAGATGCAGCAGTAGAATTGCCGACTGCTATGCAGAATATTTTAGAGACGCCTTCTTCTTTGAGTTTGTTGAATTGTTTGATGAAGCCTGGGATGTGTTTTTCAGCGCAGACTTGGCCACAATTAGGGAGGCCGAAGATGACTGCCCTTTCTCCCTGTGTGTGTGGAAGGAGAAGGAGGAGGAGAGGGGCGTTGGAGGGTGAGAGAGATGAGATCGCAAGTGTGAGAGATTGTCAATGGAAGGTTGTATGGTCGATACTATGTAATGCAGTGAGCTTATATGCTTACCTTGAAGACATCTGCGAGGGATTTTGTCTGTCCATTCACCTCCACTTTCACATCTTGTCTGAGTGTTAATTCTCTTCTCCTTGATAGACTGATATTGCAGGCTGCTTGTGAAAGATCTGAATTCTTATGGCCTTCTGGGACGTCATAGTATGGGTTGGTGGAGCTAGCAGTGGCTGCTTGAGCACTGAACAATGCTTGGCGAACACCACTACTACTACACCTCAAATTGCTCTCAATGAACCTTTTAACCAGCATTGCTCTTTAAATTCGTCAACTAGCGATCAATACTAACCGATTAAACTTGAATTTTGTGCCAATGTGTGTCACATTTCCTCTCATTTCTGTGTTTGCAAAACCATCCGTCCGGCAATGTTCCGTTTGTGTGGACTGCTGGCTGGCAACATCACTTGCTCATAATGACTGTCCTTATATTTGACTTCTTACACACTACTACTACATTTCAAGCTCTCCATTCCTTTCTTCAACCTTGGCAACATGCCCTGATCTTTTAGCTCCTGAGCTCCTGGAGTGCAGCCTGTGGTATTATGGTGTGGCTACGTGTGCACAGAGGGATTGGTCAGAGACCTCCAAAATGGCCACTTGGTGCTTAGGGCCTTCATTTTAAGTCATTTCAAAACTTCCTACAAACATAATAATTGCAATTTGAAATGTTTTGCTCGGAATATTGGCATGATATTCATGTTGATGCTTTAAGTGGCCTGTTCTAATCACTGCCAGCTGGCATTTGGAACGAAAGGTATTTTACTTGATATGCCTCGCTGTGTCTTGGCTAGTTGCTGGCTGGGGCAGGCTTGTCCACCTTCTGGCCATTATTCTAATATAAAATCATCATCAATGGGATCTTCAGTGCTTGGAATCAAGGTGCCAAGCCAGCAGTCTAGGCCACTCCACCTGGCAACTTGGTAGTCAAATCATCAGAAGACGAGAGAGAGTAGAGTCACAGTGATAAGTGCAAAATTATGATTTGATTGAAATTATTATTCAGACTTTGAGTACTATTACTATTACTGTTAAATCTATTCTTCAACACGTATATATTTCTGCCTCAGTACTTATGCCCCTGTGGGTCACCACCACCTTTCCTCTCATCGGTCGGGCCTTTGGTTTGTGTGCGGGAAAACTGCTGGCTAGCACGCCATCTCTTGCTCAAATTAACTTACTCCCATCCTTAAATAATTGATGACTTCTTACACACTACTAGTTGTACAATATATTCAAAATCTCTGTACTTATTTATTTTTCTTTTCCTAGCCCTATCCCTAAACTTTTGACAAAAACCCAAGAGCCTGAGCCGCTGCCCCATGCTCATCCAACACCGCCTCCAACACATCATCATACAGCTCATTCTCACTCCTGTCAAGCATCCCAGAGGCTACCACCTTTCCAGTCAAATCAGCCATCCTGGCATGTGCTTCTTTTATATATGTACGTGTAGCAGTGATGATGAGCTGGTATACTATAGTTTCTTCCTCTGTGGGAGCTGCTGCAGCTGCATCTTGCTCTATTTCGGCGATGAGAGCTGCTTCTTGTGCTGCTTTCAGTGCTGCTTTTCTTTCTTTTTCTTCTTCAGTTTCTTCTTCTTCTTGAGTCTCTTCCCCTTCAGTTGATGTTTTAGAAGAAGAAGAAGATGATGATGAGGCACCCTCATTCTTCTTCTCTTCTTCTTCTTCATTAGGGAAAACCTTGGTGGATATCTTCCTCTTCACTACTGATCCATCTCCCTCCTGACTCGCCATAGAAGTACCATTCTCTTCCTGTTCCTGCTGCATTCTTAGATTAGGAATGGTGAACTTGTTTGCTGGAAGTTGAGAAGACAAAGAGGTGTTATTATTATTATTATTGCCAGGAGCACGTTCACCATCATCATTCTGACCATCGGCCACAGAGAGACCATGTACCGCCATTCCCAACATCTCCATCCATTGTCTCTTCACTACACTCGTATCAGCTGCAAATGTAATAATAGTTGGCTGCTGCTGCTGCTGCTTCTGTTGTTGTTGTCTTGATTTAGATTTAAAATTATCGTTAGAGCCTCTCTTGACTGGCGCATGAGACAACACCAATTGAAAGGAGTGCCTGTGTTGATCTTTTACAGGCCCCTTGCTGTTCTTGCTACTACCACTACCATCAACCATACTACTCCTACTATTAATTGGGGGAGTAGGTAACTCAATGATCGCAGCATTATCCAACTTGATCATTGCACGCGCTGGTACTTCATCTGGGTTTTTAAAATACCACGCGGTACGTTGTCTGGAGGAAAGGACCACCCAGCGTCGTTGCCACACTCCATGCCGGTTCTTCTTCTCCAACCAACCCATGTAAAACTGACTCCATTCTTCTTTAGGACGGGAGGGAGGAGAGTTTTGCGGTTGATATTCAGTGATTGGATGAGAAGCAAGAGCAAGGGACTGACCAGTGATGGTTAGCTTACTGTTACTCATTGTTCGGGGAGGAGATTGGAGTTGTTGGAGGAGAGCCACTTTGAGAGCAACAAAATGCTCTGGAGCTGGTCTCATACACTCAGCTTCCAACACAGCTTCAAGTTGGGACAGAGTTTCAGTGTGCCATTTCTGAATAGCAGCCTTGGCTCCATCGAGGATAGCATCCTTGATGATTGCATCTCTATACTTGTCGGCCTTGTTCTTGTTGGCGATAGATTTCTTCTTGTTGGAGGAGGTGGAAGTTTGGCCATGACCAGTGGAATCAGCAGCTTGAATGACAGCATCCCTTATACTGTCAGCCGTATCCTTCATGGGGTGCCAGCATAGCTTGATGCATTCAGAGATGAGGTTTCTGACTCCATTCTCTGGTGCAACCAGCCACTGTTTAAGTCCATAGGTGGAGCGGAAGACGGAGTGGACATGGTCCACGGCCAGTACTGTTTCCAGTGGTAAATTGGCGAATTGTTGGTAGATAAGCTCCCTTTGAAGCGCAGAACGAATGTCTGAGCGTGTCTGAGCGCGATGGTGGAACGTGCCAGATAAGTCACTCGCAAAAATGCGAGTTTTTGAAGTTAAGGTTTGTAATGTGGTGATGTTAATGGCTGGCTGTTCAGACATGTTCTTTCTTGCTTCTACTGACACTGAGTCCATCATTTTTAGGTAACTTCAGTAATTTTGATGGTTAGTATTGTTGGGAAGACCTGATTTATTAAGGCATAAGTAGGAGTTTGTGGAGACAATAACAGTTTGTTCAACCAAGGCATCGGTGAGTGACAGCTGTCGGTGCCCCGGGGCGGTGGTCCCTGTACCAAATACAGAAAAGATGCAGTTTTTTTGCTTCATCCATCTTAATTCGATGCCAATTCGAATTCACACCATGCGTCTTGAGACCCTAATCCTTTCTCCGATTTACCTTTCGTCTACGTTTTCTGGCCCAAAATGAGCAATGGAGAAGATTTCCATAAAAAGTTTATGATGCGGGCTATCGAGCTCTCTGAACAAGGAGGAATTGTTGAAAAGACTGGAGGTGTGTTGATGATCGGGCTATGGATTTTAAACCCTAACTCTAAAACCTACCAACGACACCTTCTCCGGCTCACTCGCTGGCTCACTCCTTCCTCTCTCACTTACTCACTTACCCACTCATTAGCTCACCCTCCTTCCCTCCCTCCCTTTTTTCTTAACAGGTTGCTTTGGTGCTATCGTAGTCACCGACAAGGGTGAAATCGTCGGAGAAGGCTTCAACCACGTCCTCGCAGACAACGACCCCACAGCTCACGGGGAAGTCGTCGCTATAAGAAAAGCATGCAAAAAACTAGGGCGCCCCCATATCCCAGAATGCATTGTCTACACCTCTGCTGAGCCCTGCCCCATGTGCTATGCCACTTGTATGTGGGCACATGTCAAGGAAGTTTACTATGCAGCTACATATCAAGATGTCAAGGATTATGGTGATTTTGATGATGACCACTTTGATGAGCAATTAAAGCTTCCATACGGCGAGAGAGAGATTAAATTATTTCCCTTGATGAGGGATGAAGCTATTGTGGTGTGGAAGAAGTATCAAGATATGCCTGATAAGGTGCATTACTGAGGATGGAGGATGGAGGGGAGGGGTGGTGGAAGAGATGCTGTTGAGTGGGTGATGGATGGATGTGTTTTGGCAACGTCTCCACGTCGACCGACTGGTTTTGAAATACAACAGCAATTGCCATGCTATTAACACTCAATTACTTCTTTTGGATCACAATTTAACTAGTACGGTTAAACACAATGGGTCTTCTGACGCACAAAGTAGCAAGATGTCTCCACCACTGCATCTGCATTTCCAATCCAGGCATTCGAATCACCAATGTTAGACACCAATTACGAACCAAACTACCTCTACCCTTCATTAAAACTTACTACGCTCTAGAAATGTCCTTCACACCCTTGGAGCCAGCCCCTGCCTCCCTCTCAAACGACGCAATCACCACCCCCACTGACCCCGCTCTCGACGAACACTTTATGCACCTCGCCCTCAAACAAGCCCATCTCGCCGCCTCTGCCGGTGAAGTCCCAGTCGGCGCCATCCTAGTCTCCCCTACTGGTGAAATCATAGCTCAGGCAGGCAACGCAACCGAAACCTCCCGCGATCCCACTGCTCATGCCGAGATGCTTTGCATACGACATGCCGCTCAAACCACCAGAGCATGGCGACTTTCAGAAACGACATTGTACGTCACGTTGGAGCCTTGTCCTATGTGTGCAGGGGCAGCTTTGCAATCTAGGTTGAGAAGAGTTGTTTATGGTGCTAGAAATCCGTTATTAGGTGCTGATGGCAGCTGGGTTAGTATACTATCCTCCTCCTCCTCCTCTTATAGTAGTAGTAGTGAAGAAGAAGATGGAGAAGAGGAAGATCATGTTGATGTTGATGACAATAGAGAGACTGGTAATAATAATAGTAATAGTAATATAAATATAAATAGTATAGATAGTAGAAATGATAGTAGAATAATATCAAGGAGACATCCTTTCCACCCAGATATGATGGTGACAAGAGGAGTACTAGCAGATGAGTGTAGTGAGGTGATGAAGACATTCTTCCGTCGGCGGAGGATGGAAGGACAGAGAGAGAGGGAAGAGGTTGTGTAGATTTGGTTATTTATTAATGGTTTTATGATGATGTAAATGTAAGCATTGATTTGAAACTGAGGGATACTTATGGAAGGGGAGGATAGAGGTACAATTACAGGACGAAGCATCTTGCATCTCATACCCGATTTCTTGTGTGCTGAGAGCACAGTGCAAGCTATTCTCCTTCGCATCCATATGTTGGGGAAAAATCAAATGCCATTTGTGGAATGAGTCATGGATACGAGGACTGCTGGAGTTTTTAGTTTAAATGTACAACTTGCCATTTCTCTTGGCAGTCATTTATCTTCTTCGCCGTTGTTCTCACTTATGTTGTCCATCGATTTTGTATGTGCTAAACATCAATAAATAAAGTTACATACTCGATTTCAAATACAACATTACTCCACATCATTCCCTCCTCCTCCTCACCACCAACACCACCACTCATTTTTTTTGTCAATCTTCAATGAATCGGTCGGTAAAGTCGACATCACCCACCCTACATGTATCAGTCTTTCCAAACAAGGAGTATCTATTATTGGCTATAAGATCATATACAAAATCTTTAAATTCTAATGGAAATATACTAGCTATAGAGGCTACTAATGGTATAGGTTGTGGTAACTCTGCTGCTATCTTCAAAACTGCCTCACTCTTGATATAGGATTGCTGCTGTGTGACAAGGACAATGCTGCTGATGTCATCAGGATCCCTTCCACTGTGACGTAAGAGAGATTTCCCTGCTGTGCTTTGTAGTGCTGCGAATCTTAGGGCTTTGAGTTTGTCTAGACGAAGGGCAAAGTTGACGCCGCCATTGCAGAGGTTGCAGATGCCATCATAGAGGATGATGGGCCGGAGGTCGGTGGCGGGGAAGTAGGTTGTGGTAGTGGATGGTGCTTGAGAATGTGAAGTGGTGGATTTTCTGGTTTTGGTGTTGGTGCGAGGGTAAGTGTGTGGATAAATGTACGCTACGGTTCTGGATGGAAGTTTATGGCTGCAGAATTGCATTCTGGGATCACTTTCTTAATCGAGCAGCAGGATCTGTTTCATAAATACAGGGTAGGTGTAACAAAGCACTGTATACAGTAACTATGAAGTCCAGGATTCAAATTAACGCGGTAATAACGTTGGAGTTGAGTAGAAGACAGTCCCTCGTCGACACAAGACGGACCTTTTAGGATTTTTGCTTGAAAGAGAATGGTAGCAACAGTGGGCTGCATTGCTACTTCACATCGCTGGACTTCTTGCACAGCAATAGCCAAATAGCCTTCAATAATTGTTCCCATCAACCATGCAATCCTCTCAAGGCCTCATTCATTAAACTTCCAAATGCATCATTATCCACCTTCAACTCACTCCTTACCCTTTTATGTGTTGACCCCTGCTGTTCCTTCTCTCCTCCCCCTCCTCCCCTGTCTTCATCCCTATCATCATTTCCAGAATGCATCACCACACCTTGATATAACGGACCTTCACTGTCCTGCTGTTTTTGTTGCTCATGTGCCAATATACCTTTCATCAATGGCCCCCCTCCATTATTATGAGTACTATCAATTTGATGTTGGTTTCGTTTCTTGGGGGAGCCAGGGAGACAAAACTCTGGCCATTGTAGCTGGCCTCGATCCTGACCACTAACGCTAGTTGCAATAGCAGTAGTATTTCCATTCTTATCATTCCCATCCGTTGTAGTGATGGCCAGGCTTTGAAGGAGGAAAGCAGGCGGAGAAGGCAAGTCCTGGATGATGTCGTCGCTATTCTCTGTTTCTAACATCATTTTGTACCCTTCCTCTCCGTCTTGTTCTTCTTGCTGATCATCATCAGGTAAAGGTTGTAAGGAAAGAACAGGAGCAGGAGGGGGAGGAGGAGGTGATACTAAGTCTATTAATGTTGGACTAGGAAGAGCACCTTGTTGGAGTGGTCCTACAACTGCTGCTGATGGTTGAAGTGGAGGCGGTGGAGAGAGAGGTGTTGCTGTTGTTGTTACTCCGCCTTCCCTGTCATCTCTCCTCTCATCATCATCTTCTTCTTGTTGTTGTGGATTCACCAGAGCTGCCATTCTAGGAGACAGCTCCATAACCCTTCCAGCATGATGATGATGGCTTTGAGAAGCAAAGTTCTGTTTAAGATTACTAATACTATTCCTCAGCCCTGATCCTGAACTTCTCAACACATGAGACCCCTTTCTCAAGACTTGGCCAATTTTCTCCCTCTTTCTCGTATACTGCTGCTGCTGCTGCTGTTGTTGTTGTTGTTGTTGTTGTGCTGCCACCATCCCGTCTCCCAATGGCTGACTATTGTTGTTATTGATATTAGTAATAAGATTGTGACTTGGATCTTGGCCTAATTTAGCAGAAACTGCCAATTCAAATGCATTCACGGTATCATCAAACCCAAGAGCTGCCTGGTCCAGCCTCTCTCTAATGAACACCTCAAACATCTGACTGTGCCGTATATGTTTTAGAAAGTGCTCATGTCGTTTGTTTCTTTTATGATGAGCTTCAAACGCAGCTTGATCAAAACACAGCCCACTTGACACGATCCTATCATCGTTCATATAGTTATTTTCATTACCATTAATATTACTATTATAAGTAGTAGTAGTAGTAGCAGTAGTGTCAGTACCACCAATGACTGTCATACTTCTTGGCAATGGCGCTATAATGATGAATCGTCTATAATTTCCAATGATATTATTAACAAAGAAATCCCTCATAATATCAGCCACTGCAGAGGTTGCTGAGTCATCACCTGGTCCTGATAATTTATCTCGTATTCTTTCTAGCTTATCTTCCAGGTCGGTATAACCTGGTAGAAGGAGAGCGTCGTCAGTTATGCTGCCTGGTACTGGTCTGGAGGAACCTATTCGGTCTAGATCAAATACTATCACCTCGTCATCTATATCTATTGTTGTTCCTCTTGCTGGTGATGATGATTGTTGTTGTTGTGGTGGTGATGGTGGTGGTTGCTGGCCTGACAAAGCAGATGCCGACGACGATGATGATGACAGAAAAGGGAAGAGCGAACGTGCATCGACAGGAAGACCAACCACATACGGCATTGGCGCTGCTAGATAATCTTTCAACGACAACGGCAACAGTGGTAGATAAATATGCTGCCAAGAAAATGGATGCAACAAAGCAGTAGCTGCATGCACTGCTAGAGCTGCCTTCTTACCATCATGAGATGCCAGGACCACCCTTCTTTCTAATAGCAGTGCCGCTAATAGTGTACAAAATTGTCGGGGAGTGATCCACCATAGTAGGTTGGCTGGAGTTAGGCCAGCAGCAGTGTCTTCACCAAGACCTAGATTGGGAGGGATTTGGAGTTGAAGGTGTGTATCTGTTGCCTCCAGCCATCCTCTTTCCTCTCCTTGTTGGTGGAGTGTACTGTATGAGGAGGAAAAGGACGAAGCCGTCTTATAATTCATATGTGTTGTTATTTTAATACGTTGCATATCAATGGGCTGCGGAACAGGAACAGTTATAACAGCACCAAGAGGCAGAGGAAGAGTGACAGCCGATTCTATCTTGTGAGCATTGCCCCCTCCTCCCACCAAGGCCTGCGCCAATCTCGACGTCGCCTCCTCCCCTGCAGCTGCGATGATAGCGCCTGTCAAGTCTTGAATGAATTCAGCAATGTAGCAGTCTTCTGGTAATGATTGGGAGAATAGATCTAGGTTGTTTTTAGCTACATCTTTCCTGAGTATTTTATCAAGGGCCTCCAACACTCTCCACCAGAAGGTGCTCCAGGGAAAGGGGCTGATGAGGCAGAGTGTGTGGGGGAGTCTGTGCCTTTGTGTTGATTGTTTTTTATTGCCTTGATGAGGTGGAATTAGTGGAGGTAAGACTCTGCGACAGTAGCCATGGAGCCTGCTGCCATCTCCAGCAGTGAGGGTGAAAGTGTATTCTTCTGCTGGCATGTATTCTCTAGGTTGGAAGCATTGGTCGGATGGCCACAGGAAGGGGTTGAGATTGTCTGGCGGGGGGAGAGGAGTTGCGTTTTCTGGATCTGCAGCGTCTTTCCACCGAAGATACATACTGGGAACAGGTTTATTGTTGCCATCGTAATCTAGCCTCGATACAAAGAAGCTGTTCAACGTACTGAGCTTCTCCATGTTCTGTGAGATGTGATCACTTCAATCGGAGAGGCAAGCTTATAGCTTCTCCCTGCTGGGTCGTCATGATAGGTACACAATGAAAATTTGTTCTACATTAATGTGATCTGAAATTCGGATTGACAATATGTACCAATTCACGCTATGAAGGCAGTCAACGTCGACGACGCCTCTTTGAATAATTCTTCGAGTGGAGATGTCAGCCTGGGTGTACCTTTAGAGCCGGCTCTGTGCCAATACTATTGTTTAAATACACAGTTTTCTAGAATGATACTTACCTCATGCTGCACAAATCTTATGAAAATTTCCCTGTCAGATGACCTAGAGGAAGAGCCTCCAGTTGAGAGAGGAGGCAAGGAGCGGAACGACAGAGCCCGAAGAAAAAAACTGGGAACTTGGGATTTAGTGATTTGATTTTGTCTCCCTGACCAACTGGTGGTTTGTTTTGAAATTTTACATAAATACATTGTCTGCAATCGCAGAACAGGGTAGAAGAGTATCACATCACAGAGGTTGCTAATCGATCGAAAACAACACAATTATAGCGTTTCAATAACGAGTTATAGAGTATTATCTATTAAATAATGCTTATATAAGAATATAGATACAGAAAATGAGTTTTGGTTTTGGAGGAGGTGCGTATTGATCGCGAATCATAGAAAACTCATCATCAAAAGCTTTTATTTTTAACAATCGAAGGCACTTAATTAGCCAAAATCAACACATCGCCATCTTGATATCCCATCTTTCCATGTATTACAGGTTTTGGAGCAGCAAGCTCTAGCCCATTTGGACAGTCGACGGCAGCATCTCCGTTTGGCCAAACAACAACACAACAACAGCAGCAGCAACCAGCCTTTGGTAGTCAAGCTCCAAACCCTTTCGGAGCCTCCACTAGTACAGGTGTCTTTGGACAGGTAAGTACCATTCCATACGACTGCTCATTATACACACCATACTATTCTAATATCTACACAAAGGAAGACAAGCAACTCTCTAACACACCCTTCCCTTAATTTCTCTCTTCCCTTTCTTTTCCAACCCAGCAGCAACCAGCCACTCCAGCTTTCGGATCTACATCCTTTGGAGCCAAACCGCCAACAACAGGCTTTGGCACAACAGCAGCAGCCAGTGCACCAGCATTCGGGGCAGCAGCTGCAACATCAACCCCCGCCTTTGGGAGCACTCCCTTTGGTCAAACAGCAGCTCCTGCCACAGGAGGAGGCATATTTGGACAAGCTGCTCCTTCAGCATTTGGCCAGGGAGCAGCTGCAGGTGGAGGAGGAGGCGGCGGCTTTGGAAGCACGACATTTGGTGCTGCCGCTGCCCCCACTACTACAGGAGCTCCTGGTGTTCCTGGTGGTAGAGGCAGCCGTGTAGCTCAGTGGAGAAAACACCAAGAAACAGATCAATCCAGTACAGGAGCCAAATCTACTGTGTTTTTCAATTCCATATCATGCATGCCAGAGTATGCCAATAAAAGCGTAGAAGAAATAAGATGGGAGGATTACCAAGATAATGTTAAAGGTGGTGTGTTTGGATCTCAACAACCACAACCAGGGGCTGCTGCTTCTCCGTTTGGTGCTCCCACACAAACAACAGGATTTGGGGGAGGAGGAACGACAGCGTTTGGGGGAACAAGCTCTTTTGGTGCGGGCACTAGCGCTCCTACTTTTGGGGGTTTTGGAGCTGCTAGCACACCTGCTTTCGGGGCAGCAGGAACTGCTGCTAGCACACCTACTTTTGGGGGTTTTGGTGGTGCGCCCACGTCAACAGCATTTGGAACGACCACGTCAACAGCATTTGGCCAGCAGCAGCAACAACCACAACAGCAGCAGCAGCAATCCGCATTTGGTGGCTTTGGTGCGACAACCAGCATGCCTGCTTTCGGTGCAGCAGCATCAACTCCAGCTTTTGGTGGTTTTGGCACAGCTAGCAGTGCTCCAGCCTTTGGTGCCGCATCAGCCCCTGCCTTTGGAGGTTTTGGGGCTACAACTAGTGCTCCAGCTTTCGGGACAGCAGCATCTACTCCAGCCTTTGGAGCCCAAACTACCACCCCTGCCTTTGGTGGCTTTGGTACTGGCACCGCAACAGCCACCAGTGCACCTGCCTTTGGCGCCCCATCTACCACTCCAGCCTTTGGAACTGCCGGGGGTGCTGGTGCTGGTGGTCTCTTTGGAGCAGCTAAACCAGCGACGACGACTACAGGGTTTGGTTTTAGTGGTAATACTGGAGGTTCTCTGTTTGGAGCTGCTACCACTCCAGCTTTTGGTGCAACTGGAACTAGTACTACTGCTGCACTAACTGGAGGTGGATTGTTTGGTGCAGCATCATCGACGCCTGCTTTTGGTGCAGCTGGAACAACCGGAGGAGGAGGAGGTGGTTTGTTTGGTGTTGGTGCGACAGGAGGAGGTTTAACTAACACTACAATAGCAGCATTAGGAGGAGGGTTTAGTTTTGCAACTCCAGGTAGCACTTCTACATCAACTCCTTCATTCGCTCTTCAACCATTCGGTGCTACCACTCAGCAACAGCAGCAACAGCAGCAGCAGCAGCAAGGGCTGGGTGGCGGTCTTTCATTTGGCGGAGGAGGAACAACCGGATTCGGCCAGCAGACAACAACAGCACCACAACAACAAGGAGCAGGTGCACCTCCAACTGCAGGCGGTAGACCCTATGGAACACTCCCTGAGCCTCCCCGTATCTCAGCAGCAACTGGTGGTGGTGGTCAACATCCTCCTCCTGAAAACAGGATAGGTCTCACCCAACGGAATGCCCTCTCAGCCCCACACGTTGCCAATGCAGCAATGCTGATGATGGGTCCACCAAGACCTGTAGCACTCGTCACCCCCCGTTCCATCACCCCCAAGGCAGGTGTCCGTATGCGTCCCCGACTCAGCATGTCTGCTGCGTCTTCATCCAGAATGTCCATATCCTCCAGAAGCCCTACCCCTTCTCCTCATGGTGGTGGTACTATGGGTGTTGGACCAATGTCGATGACACCTCCTGGTGGTACTGCTAATGGTACTGCATTGAATATATTCATACCAAGGGAAGATCCTAGGCGGTTATTTGTAAGGGATCCTCTACCATCTACACAAGGGAGTTATGGACCTGGATCAGTGAGTCCTGCAATGATGATGATGGGGGGAAGTGGAGGGGGGAGAGCTGGTAACGGTAGTGGTGGTGGTGTTGGTGGAGGTGCGATGACACCTGCTCCTGTGAAAATAACTGGTGGGGGAGGAGGAGATGGTACCCTCAGTCCAAAGAATGTCGGTACAGCTGGTGGTGGTGGTGGTGGTGGTGGTGGTGGGATAGGAACGAATGGGAGAAGAACAGCAGGAGGACGAGGCGCCGCTATCATATCACCACCCTCCCAACAACAAGGAGGAGGAGGAGGAGGAGGGGGGAGGAGATATGTAGATGAAAGGACAGTGGCGTCCCACCTCCCTCATCTCACCCGTCCAGATTACTATTGTGAACCTTCCCTCCCCCAACTAGCAGCCATGGCTAGGGAGGATCTATCTTCCCTAACTGCAGTGAGTAACTTTACAGTAGGAAGAAAGGGAGTAGGAAGTGTGCGGTGGCTTGATGCGACTGATGTGACTGGGCTTGATATTGATTCCATTATTTCACTGGAAGATGGGAGTGTAGAAGTCTACCTTGATGATGAAGAAGAAGAAGACGAAGGTGGTGGTGTAGGACTTTCTACTGATGATGGAAATGGTACCAGAAAAGGAGGGCCAATTCAAAAACCAGAGGTGGGTACTGGACTGAACAAACCAGCAGAAGTAACAATGCTGAATGTGTTCAAAATAGACAAGGCAACAGGCAAAGCGACAACAGATGCAGAGGTTTTAGAGAGGTTTACCAGGAAACTAAGAAGGTTGACATCAGATCAAGGTGCTAAATTTATTAGTTATGATGCAGCTATTGGAACTTGGAAGTTTGAAGTTGAGCATTTTAGTAAATACGGGCTGATTGACGGAAGTGATGACGATGATGATGATGATAACAATGCAGGTGGTAAGCAGCAAGGGGGGAATATTGGAATAACTGTTGGTATGACTCCAGCAGCGGGCGTGTTTAAAGGGAGTAGTAGTCAGTTAATAGAAGAAGCACAGCAGCAAGAAGAGGAGGAAGAAGAAGAGGATTCCGATGATGCTGATGTGGCAATGTTGGGTTTGAAATCTGCAGTGAGACGTCGACATGAAGGAGAAGGAGGAAGAGCAGATATGATGACGGGTGTAGCAGGAAGGAAGAAACGGCAAGCTGGGTTTACTACATTCCCTCCACAAAGTGAGTATTATTTTCTTCTTTAAATTTGCAGCTCATGTGCTTGGTGTTATAGATAGAAATATCAGAGATGATGATGATGATGATCGACGTAGTCTTACTCCCTTTCCCATCATTCTCACCACCCTTTCTTCTTCTTCTTCTCCTCCCTTTTCTCTGAATTTAACAGGTCGACCAGTACAAACATCAGGAATGACGGCTGCCTTGATGATGGATGATGCAGATTATGATGCCAGTAGAGCTCCACTACAAGTAACCTTGGCAGCTCAACTAGGGTTCGAACCAGAGGAGATGATGCGTGTGAAAGAGGGGCTCTTTCCTGGTGGTGATGGTACTGGTGGTGATGGTACTGCAAGGCAAAGGTCTCATTATCAACATCACCGACATCCTATGGTATCAGCAGCACCAGCTCGTATTCCTCAACGACAAACATTGTCATCAGGTCTATTGTTGTCAAAGAAGCGACAAGAAGAACCGAGACAAGGAAAAGAAGACAGTACGATGGCTGAAGAAGAAGAAGAACAGCAGCAGCAGCAGCAGCAACAACAACAAGGTGGTGGTGTTGGGGCTGTGAGTAATGTATGGCAAAAACAACGCCCAGCCCTGCTCCCTCCATCATTTTCTTCTTCATCTCAACGACCCCAGCCATCGTCAACACAGACATTGATGCCTCAATTACCAGCCTCACCAACCCCAGTCTCAGCCTTGAAACTGCTCCCTCCCTCCATGCTCTGCCCTGTCCCCTTCCCTCGTAGTACTACCCCAAGTGGTCCTTTTCTCAATAATAACAACAACAACAATAATAATAATAATGAAAGATGTCTTCCTGATGCTGGATTATTGTTAGGTTCTAGTTTCAGATCAGGATGGTCTTTAGATGGTAGATTTGCTGCTCCTGGTAGAGGTGGTGATGGCGGTAGGAATAATGATAGTAGCATTACAGCAGCACAAGTTGGACTGGTGAAAGTGAAAGTAGGAGGGGGAAGTAGAAACAATAACAATGACAAGATGAAGGGGGTGTTGGAGCAATTGTTGACTGTGCACTTGAGTTGGAGCAATGGCGTAGTAGTAAATGGTGATGATGATGTTGTTGTTAATGCACCAAAGTGGAGTGTCAAATGCAGCCGTAGGGAAGAGCTGGCCCAATTGACATCTCAACTAGCTCAACTATGCAGTGACAACAGCGATGAAATCAGCAGTCATCAGGCAGAGACATGGCACCTAGTAGACGTATTATTCTCAGAATTACCAGCTGAAGCTCAACAAGAACGACATAGCAGTATGAGGTTGTCTTCTCCAATGAGCAATCTCACATCTCCTGATGAACAAGAAGAAGAAGAAGATCTTGAAGATCTTGAAGATGATGAACTAGTGAGTTTGGATCTAGGGAGGTTGATCACATTCCAAAGACGTGCCATGCTGAGTCACTGGTTGAAATCAGTTGTATCATCTCGAGTAGCTAGCGATATAGCCGCTTTATCTGGTACTAGTACTACTACTAATAATAATGGCGGAGAGGATGATGACGATGAAAAGGAAGAGGAGGAGAAGATTGGAGCCAAGATCCTGGCACATCTAAGTGGCCATCAACTGATAGCTGCCTGCTCCACAGCTATTGCTGCAGGAAATGTAAGATTGGCCACCTTGTTGGCTAAAGCCGGCTGCTCCAGCAACCATTACAATAACAGGGGCATTAAACAGCAACAAACTTCCTTACCTGCAACAACAGAAGCAGCAGCAGCTCCATTAGCACCACGTACCCAACTCAACCTTCAGCTGTCTGTTTGGCAAGATGCTGGTTTCTTAGACCACATCTCTCCCACGTTGATTAAGATATATGAGCTGTTAGCTGGTAGAGTTGATGATGTCATTCCTCACTTGTTTGATATCATCACTATGCATGGCGATACTATCACTACCGATGATGATGTTGATGATAATGATGAAGGGTATGAGAGTAGAGAAGATTGGAGGAGGTGTCTAGGTATGCATCTATGGTATGGGTGCCCCCCTACTGCTACAATAGGAGAAATTTTGTCTAGTTATACTGATGCTGCAGAGGCGGGGGTGGCTCCCCCTCCATTGCCGAAGTATTGCGAGCGACCTGATAATAATAATAAAAGAAGAAGTAATAGTGGTGGTGGTGGTGGTGTGAATGATGAAAGCGATAGCAATGATGATGAAGGAGAAGTAGTAGTACCATTTGGTGGAGCGAGAGATGTATCATTTGAGTTATTGAGATTGCATGCGGTAGCTGCTGATATGGGCCAGCCTCCTGCTCTAATTGATAACGAGAATGGTGCTACGACAATGATGATGACTGGCAGTACTAATGGCAGTAGTAGGGATAATAATAGTAGTAGTAATGTGGAAGATTATTCTCTTGCTATAGCTCCCCTCATCCCCCGCCTCCTCCGCCCAGCTGGCATCACCCCCGACCCCCTGGACCACTCCTTCACTTGGTGCTTATCCACCGTCCTACTAAGCATTGGTGCTATTCCTTCTGGATACAAGGGGGAAGAATTGTTTGCTACATGTATGGGCTTTGTGAGTCAGTTGATACTACTGGATGGTCAAGGAGCAGCAGGAGGAGGAGGAGGAGGAGGAGATATGTGTCATTGGGCAATATATGTAGCATTGCATCTTCCTGATGACAATCTGAGAACAAGTGTAGTTCAACATTTGTTGTGTGGGTTTTGTGACTCTTGGGAACGAGATGAACAGAAGATGGCCTTTTTCAAGGAGACTTTGGGTATTCCTGCCTCGTGGTTGGCCACAGCAAGAGCTCTACGTGCACATTCCCTTTCTTCTTCTTCCAGCAGTGGTAGTGTTGATGTTGAGTTGGAATGTCTGTTGGAAGCAGAGGCATGGGAAGAAGCACATAGGCTGTTAATTAGTCATGCTGCACCTGCATGGGTGATTGCTGGGACACCTCTTGCTTTGAGTAGACTTAGAGAGGCGACGAGTAGGCTGGAACAACAGTATTTTGCCGCCTCAGGTGAGAACACTGGATCATTATCTTCTTCTTCTTCTAGTATGTGGTGTACTGGTGGAGGGTTGTATGCAGCTTATGTTTTACTAAAAGATGATTACGAAGGAGAATGGTATGCCGATAAGGATGCAGCAGAAGCAGTGTTTACTTCCCAAGAGGAACGTAAAGAAGCGTGTTTGAAGCTGGGTGCAGCGTTAGAGAGAAGAGGAGGAGAGAGCATGAGAAGTAGTCATGGTGATAAGAAGCAGGCAGCGTTGAGGTATGCTGCGCTGACTAGGATGAAATTGGAAGTAAAGAAGTGGTTGTCTACAATGGGACAAGAAGGAAGTGGAAGAGGTGGCGGCTTTCCTAATGTTGAAGAGTAATAGGAATGAAAGGTCATATAATGTAAGCAGAAACATGCAGTGCAACTTCACAGGAAGTACTTTTTACAATATATATATATATATATATATACTAGATGTACAAATATTTGAAGAAATCAGCAGAGTTTTCCGAATGCAAGCAATAATAATAATATAGTAGTCAGTTAATTACTAGTAGTAACACGGAGGGCGGAGATTGTCTTTTGTTGCCCAGGCTACATTTTCTTAGCTGACTGCCCCTTCTTATCCCTTTTTTGCAATTCTCCTGCTTCATCATGATCTCTTTTTATACTATTGACAACAGCTGCTGCAGCAGCAGCTGTTATCCCATTTGCTCCACCACCACCACCACCACCACCACCTACAGCTTGCCGTCTACTACTCCCACCTGCATTACCACCATTATTATTATCATCAGCAGTACTTCCCCATGCACTAGGATGAATTCTAAATCCAAACGCTTTAGGCACATACTTGTCCGTCGGTTTCACTGGCCTCAGCCCCGGGAATGTCATCATGAACAAATGCGCAAAAGTAGTCCCGAAATACGCCCCATCCATGTTGCCATGGTATTTATTCCTGGGATAATATATATCCTCACATTTAGGGCAGTACAGTTTGACGGTAGAGTGACCAGGGACATCTGAGAGACCTACAGGGAGACAGCCTTGGCCATTGCAATAGACCCTGGGGCACCTGCCAAATTCTGTTTTTCGGAATTTGTCAGCCATGGCGTTGAGGCCCCTGGCGGTGATGATGTAGCGGGCGTGAATGAGGCCGTACAGGGCTTCGGCGGCGCTTTCTACCATTTCTTGCTGTGCGTCTGTGAGTACTTCGTTTTGGAGGGATTCTGAGTCTAGGATGAGGTCTAAAGCGTGGTCGTAGTAGGGGACTTGAGCGGCGAGGCCGCTGAGATTGAAGTCATCGGAGATGTAGTCTTCTTCTACTTCGCAAAAGAATTCGTTGCCTTTGAGGGTGCAAAACCAGGAGATCCATGATGCGACCTGTGGATTATAGAATGGTTAAGTTGGGATGTGTGTGTGTGAGGGAGAGTGAGTGAGGAGAATGTTTTTTTTGTTTGGGGTGGGGGTGGGGGTGGGGTGGGGGGGGTGAATAGGAGAGGGTGAGCCGTTATGTCCCTCCTGCTGATTGACATTGCCGTCGACGAGACTCACCTCTTCTTCTTCATCGTCCTCCTCGTCCTCACTAGAGGAAGAGGGTGAATCACTGGCATGCAGGTCTTCGCTCATTTCGCAAGCTTCGTTATTGTTCACCATTTTGTCTTGGAAAACCTCAGTGGGAAAGATAGAAAATGAAGATGGGAAAGAGCTCTCGCAGAGAAACCTACACGTTTATGACACTTGCTTGTCGTCTATGTAGACATCAATTCCACTTTCAACTATTTTTATTTCAAAAATCAGCCGGGTTATCTATGCTCTTCAATCAACATGGCTATTACAAGACGCGCCGCTCCCTCCGATCAATGCAGTCCTCCCAAAGTGTAGTGCGAGATGGTTTCTTGCCTAATTTTGTCTTTTCCAGTCAATAGTACTAATGGTAATTAATTGCTTGCTGCAGCAGGTTACAAGCATTTCAGGCTGCTCAACTTCCACTCCTGTTCTGGAAGAGAGGTGTTTGTCATGGTTGCATGGAGCTCTTGCATGCAAGAGACGGAGAGGGTGTTGCCATCAATTGTTTATATGAAAAGGTTGGTGTCTGATGGAATTTTTGAACATACGTTTCATATATAGGAAAACATAAGCACGAGTTGGTGACTGCAAAGCTAAGATTAGAATAAAGGTTTTGAATCGGTTTGATTATTGCAATCAGAGAGAGAAATACTTGTTTACCTTCTCCAGGGATTGAGCATAAAACTAGCAAAGATGGCGATGCCACCAGCAGCATCATTAAAGGGCACGGGTGTCCCTGTCAAACTTTTGCATGAAGCAGAAGGCCATGTTGTCACAGTAAGTCTTCTATTTTCGTATATTCACCATTCTCCACGCACTCTATACACCATAGAAATCACATCACACCCCACAAGTCACCCATATATTACGTCCAAAGATAATCAACTCCAATCTCATCACCTCCCTCCGCCCTTCCACAGGTCGAACTCAAAACAGGAGAAATATACCGAGGAGAACTCCACGAAGCAGAAGACAACTGGAACATCCAACTATCAAACATCACTGCTACGGCTCGCGATGGCAAAGTTAGTCACATGGAACATATTTTCATTAGAGGCAGCAGGATTCGATTTGTCATTGTTCCTGACATGTTGAAGAATGCACCTATGTTTAAACGTATAGATCCCAGAAATAAAATGGAGAAGGCTAATTTAGGAGCTGGTAGTGTGGCTGCTGGGGCTCCTGTAAGGGGCAGAGGAAGAGGTAGACGCTAAGAGAGGGTTCTTAGCAGGGGGGTTTGTTTTTCTCTCCTCACCCAGTGGGTCGAATATGAAAAGGGGGAGCTGCTGCGATGATGACCCTTTGTGAATGTCTCCCCTCTACTCCTTCTTCATGTGACCTTGACACAAGTATTAGTTTGCCTTGTAATAATGAATTGACTGTTGTTACACGTTCCTGTACTTCTATAACGACAACAACATTAACATTAACCACCTATCCTACTCATTCTTCCTCATCAGCAACATCAGCACCTGCAACCCATTGCCAAAATGAATACCCACCTTGCTTCTTCTTCTTTGGTGGTGTTGTCGTCGTCGTCTTCTTCCACCCCCCTTGCTCTATCATTCCACTACCACTACCGCCACTGTACACCAACACTGGTGCCTGCATCTCCCTCCCTAGTGGCAACGGTGCATACATCTCCTGCCCAACATCTTCACCACTTGCCAGAGGGGTAGGAGCACCTGATCCTAGCGATTCCAAAGGAAGTTTCACCCCACCAGGAAGGCTCCAACTAATTTGTCTTTCCAGGCCACCACCTTTCCCTCCTCCTCCTGCTCCACCAAGGCTGCCTTGCGTGGCAGATGTCGGAGTACTGGCAGCCAGTGCAAGATCGGCTTCAGTCGCAAATCTATTAGCCGCAGCCATGGCGTCTTTGAGTCGCTCTAGCTCTCCAGCTTGGGAATTTATTCTGTCAGTGAGGGAATTGTTTTCTTCAAGAAGCTTTTCTATGGTACTAGCTGCTGCTGATGCCATTTGAGCTTCCATCAAGGATACTTCTCCTTGCTCCTGCTCCTGCTGCTGATGATATCCCTCTACTCCTCCTCCTCCTCCACTATTTGAAGATGGACCATAAATCTGCTGCTGCTGCTGCTGCTGCTGCATTTGTACAACTTGCCGCTCCAGATCCTCACACCTCCTCCTCAACTCCAATGCTGCCTCCACTGCGCGCCTCCCTTCTTCTGCAGCATTATGCTGCTCCTTGATTTGTTTCTGAAGATTGCTCACCATTCTTCGTTCCTTTTCCACTGCGATTTCAGCCTTTTCAACCCTCAATTTCAATGTTCCAACATCATCAGTAGACCTCCCTCCTCCACCACCACCACCCCACCTTGATCCCCCTCCTCCTCCACTACTAGATTCTAAGTGTCTAGTCAGCAATTCCACTTCTTCTTGCAGTCGTTGGGCTTCAGCTTTACTAGAAGCAGCCTCATGAAGTATTGCAGCCAGATCATTCCTTGCTGCTGAGACGTCTTCTGCAGCTAGTTCTGATACCCTTCTGGCTTCATCTAATGCTTCATTGAGCTGGGTCTGCAATAGAGTTATTTCATCTGCCTGCCTCTTTACCACCTCTTCCTTTTCCACCAATGCAGTAGCATCATTATTACCAGCATTACTGTTGCTGTAGCCATCCTGAACTACTGCAGCTTGCTCCAACTCTGCAATACGAGCATGCGCTGCAGCAAGCTGTGCAGACAATCCAGCTGTAGTAGCTTCTGCCGATTGTCGTTCAACTTCAGCCTCTCTCAGACTGTCCCGTATTTCTGTCACATCGTCATGCGCTGATTGGAGATCATCCTTTAGTTGCTCCATTTCCAACCCTTGCTGCTCTAATTGTAGTAGCAATTGCTGCTGTTGTTGTTGTGCAGTAGTAGTTGATGCATCTAGTTGTTGTTCTTGTTGTTCTAGAGTGTATGTCAATTGTGCCACTTGGACATCCTTGTCAGCCAACTGGGCTTGCAATCTCCCTACCTCTGCCTGTAATGCAGCACTCTTGTCATAATCACCACTCTCCTCTTGACCAGACACATTGCTATTACTGTTATTTGCCTGTTCAAGCAGGTATTGCAGCCTTACTTTATCTTCCTCAGTAGCACCCAACGCAACCTCCATTTCACTACATCGTTGCAATGCCATCTCTACTTCACTTTTCAGCATCACAGCTTCACCAACCATCGCGGCCTTGTCCCTCTGTAGAGCTGTTCTTTCAGCATCTACATTTTCCAGCTGGCGGAGGATGCTTTGGAGGTCGGCATCTAGTTGGGAGGCTTTTCTGCTTGCTTCTGCTGCTTCTTGTTGGCTGTATTTTGTTCGTTCTTCTGCTGCTGCTAGTCTGCCTTGCAGAACTAGGATCTCAGTATCACCATTATTATTGTTATTATTAGTAGTAGTAGTGGTGTTATTACCACTACCACTACCACTACCAGCAGCAGCAGCCTTTTTGGTTAGTGCAGCCATCTTCTTCCTCTTGAATTCTTCCAATTTTTTTCTTCCTGCCTCTATGGTAGTATTACCTCCTGGTTTGTATCCTTTGCCTTTGACTGGTGTACTTAAAGCACTAGATGGAGCACTGCTTCTGTAGGACATGGCAGCACTGGCTGTCCTTATTGGAGGAGGAGGAGGAGGAGGAAATGTCGGTACTTGGGCAACAGCAACAGGTGGCAATTGTGTATAGAGAGTATGATTTCCAGTTTGAAAAGCAGCAGCATTAGGAGAAGAAGTAGTAGTATGATTAACAAGATCAAAGGTATCATCATCATCAAAAAATGCAGTAGCATCATTGTCAACCTGAGCCAACTGTTGCTCCAACTGAGCTTGCTCTTCTTTACTTTCAACTGCTAATTCGGGGAAAGATTCCTCTTGTGTGTCTTTTTCTGGTTGCATCATCGTTGTTGCAAATGGCAAATCTTGCTGCTGTTGAGGAGGAGTTTGATGGAATTGTTGTTGTGGTGGTGGTGGAGCCATCCAACTGGGAGGTGCTGGTGGGAATGTTGCTTGAGGAGGAGCGGTGGTTGCAAAGTTGGGTGGGGGCAGAGGGAAGAGAGATGGTTGTTGTTGTTGCTGTTGTCGTGGGGGAGGAGGATTGGACTGAGTCCATGATGTGGGGTATTCTTGATATTGAGGAGCGTTATTTACTGAGCTAGGATATTGCTGTGGAGGCTCAGGGATCGAAGTTTGTCCAAATAGATCAGTCCCAGTTTCAGCGAAGAAAGGCAGAGGCCCATTCGCAACTGTGAATCCACTCATTGGTATGTTTCAACCATATGATTGTATATGAATGATTTAGAGAGGAACGTTTGGAAAAATTGATAAATGTTTGGGGTGAAATTGCTCTTTGTAGACGTCTTCTACCCTTATAGGATTGATGGAAGCTACTTTTCCATTTTATTGAATAGTACAATTCAAATCAAGTGTAAATCTCCGGCAATTGTGTTCCAACTATTCTTTCAGAGGGGCCATACCCGACAATGCTAGAAGGGAATTCCCTTCTTTTCACTTCTCAACAAGACATGCTCCTCACTTATTCAAGCCATTAAGAGCTTACAAAACCTGCAATTATTAGTTAAGATTGGTTGGAGAATACTGGATAAACGATATTTGTGGTAAGCCCATAAGTATTGCTTTGATTGAAACTGAGGGATACTTAGGGAGGGAGGAACAAGGAGAAGTCAATGACATGGCAATATAAAACCTCCTTCAAAAGAGAAGTAGGTAGAAAACCTTGTCAAGTGTTACTGTCATTAAAAAGATTGAAAGATTGGACTTTCTTGGAGGCTCTAAGGATGCTTTCAAGGGATATTTCATTTTACCCTCCTCCACTTCATCCTCCCTCCCTAAGTACCTCTAACTTCCTGCCAGTCAGACCTTATGGGTTTACCATAATCTTCGTTTTAACGCGTATAGTTACTCTTTCTTACCAATATATATTTGATCATTATGAAGCTCGTAATGGCCAAATAAAGTTGAGAATCTGCATTGTTGCAGTTTCTCCCTTTCTCTGAAAGGGCAGTCGGGGAAGCACCCCTTTTATCACCCCTCTTCTCATCTCTTGCACCACCATTTTCACCCCTTTATTACACTCCTAATGTCTTTTAAAGATGGATACAGAGCATTTGGATCCTTCCACACCGAGAAATCGGTGGAAGAATTGATAAAAGATCAGATTGTCGATGGTAATAATCTTTTCAACACTCCTGTATCCGATGCCGTGTATGCTCTACGTGACCCTGACGCAATGCGTAATCATCACTTCTTAGTTGACTTTGATTCCTGGTGTTTCATCAACCATGGCGCTTTTGGAGCACCCCTCGCCGCCGCTCAACATCACGCCAATCTCTGGAGATCCCATGCAGAGACACAACCTCTCTCCTTCCTCGACAGGCAACTCTTCCCCCAGCTATGCAGAGTTATCAGACAACTAGCCAAATACCTAAACACATCCCCTGACCAACTAGCTCTCCTCCCTAATGCCACCACCGGCCTTAATGCCGCCATTTCAAGCTACAAAACCAGTCAAACGTTGACCTCCACCGACGTTATCTTCTCCCTTGACATTGGCTACGGCAGTGTCAAAAAGATGCTGCAAGATCTCTCACAGTCAACTGGAGCTCAATACATCCAACTCACAGTACAATTCCCAATCACCTCTCCTCAAGACATTTTCTCACAAGTCGAGGCAGCACTACCTCCAAACACTAAACTCGCCATATTTGACGTCATCACCAGCAACACAAGCATCTTACTGCCTTACATAGAACTATGCCAGCTATGCAAATCAAGAAATATAGATGTTATATTAGACGGTGCTCATGCTCCCGGTGCAATTACAGACCTAAATTTACACCAACTTCAACCAGTATGCGATTTCTTTATTGGCAACTGCCACAAATGGCTATGTGCCCCTCGAGGCGTGGGCTTCCTTTGGGTGCACCCTTCCCACAAGAGGCATACCAGACCTCCAGCCATATCACATGGTTGGGGGAGTGGGTTTAGCAGTGAGTGGATATGGGATGGTAATAGAGATTATAGTAATTACCTTGGACTGGCTGTTGCACTGTCGTTTTGGGAAGAGGTAGGGACTGCTGTGATTCATGAGGTTCAGAGGACTCTACTGAAGACAGCAGTTCAAATATTGATTGATACATGGAGGGGAAGAAAAGATGATGAAGATGTTACTAATACTAGTTGGACATTAGTGCCTTTAGATACAATGTGTCCTCCAGGGATGTGTGTAGTGAAACTTCCCAGATATACATGGCCCAGATTGGAAAGTGGGAATATTGATGATATTCACGACGGTGATAAGAAGCAGGTAGAGGCCACATCAACACATGCAAAGAGATTACAAGATTGGTTGCACTTCAAACATAGAATAGAAGTTCCAATTAAATGTCTCCTAGGACAGCTATGGGTGAGAATCAGTGTTCATTTGTATAATAAGATTGGCGATTATGAGAAATTAGCACATGCTGTATTCCAATATGATTGTGATTTGTAAAGAAGAAGAAGCAGAAGAAGAAGAATAACTATTTGTGTTATCAACAATTGCTATCATAGATACAATACAACTACTACTAAGTACTATCACCATTTTATTTTACACATTCATCATCATAGCATTCCTGCATCTCTCCACCTCATCTCTAGATCCCAAGCAAACAGCACTCCTATCAGTATGTGTCTTTGCAGCAACCTCCAACATACTCCCTCCCCCCTTTCCATACATACTCTCCCCTCCAGCTGCCTCCATAATAAGAGCCAGAGGCAGGCATTCATATAATACTCGTAATTTAGCTGGAGCGAGGGGAGATGCAGGACTACAGAACACTCCTCCTCCTTTGACTAATATATGGTGAACATCAGGAACCATACCACCGGTGTATCTGATGGTGTATCTTTCTTCCAGCCATTGCAGCATGAGGGAGCGGTATGCAGGGTTGTCTGCTGTGCATCTGGCATTGGCTGGAGCGATGATCTTTTTGCAATCGGCTATTGTGATGTTCTCACGGCATAGTACCCAATTACTAGAGGCGTTGTTAGTAGTAGTAGTAGTGGTGGTGGTGGTGGTGGTGGTGGTGGTGGTGGGGTCGGTGTCACATACGAGGACGTACTCTTCAACAGTAAGACCTGCAGAACTAGTACACTTATCACTACCAATCTTAGGCCTTGCAATGATGATTAATGTTCTAGGACCATACACAGCATAGGCAGCAGCTATTTGGTCTGTGCCTGGTCTGTTCAAGAGGCCTCTGCCGGGGAAGATTGAAAAAATAGAACCAACAGCCCAGTTGGCTCCGATAATGGAGGAGCCGTCTAAAGGGTCCCATGCTACTGAATATGATGATCCACCTAGGTATATGTCTTGAGGTTGTTCTTCACTGCTCCCAATGGCGACGACACCAGAGGATTTGAGGGATTGGAGGACGGCATTGTCGGTGGCGAGATCGGCGATTAGTTGGGCATCGCCGGAGGGATTGGAGGAGCCTGCTTCTGCTGTGGAGACATGGCGAAGAAGAGATGATATTTCAGAGACTGCCGATGCAATAGAGAGGATTAGGGTGGCCTGCAAATTATGGGGTTGGTTTGAATAGAAAAACAAGAGAGGAGAGAGATGCAGCAGTTGAAGATTGGCTTACCAATTGGGGTTCTAAACCTTTTTGACGGGACTGCAGTGTTTTATTCATGGTTGACAATACAAATCTAGCGTTAGTTATGAAATAGAACGCAGGATTTGTGAACGATGGCCGCTCTTGTATTCGACGTCGCCAGGCGTTTGAAGGCCCAGCCTTTAAAAGTGGTGTGATTCGTTGTGCACTTCATCTAAAACATCTAACTTCATACATCAACACCCATCAGAACCGTTGAGCGGCTCCAATAAAGGCGATCATATTATACACGCACTCTTTTCAACGATCTGAAAGTGATCAAAAAACTTAACAAGAATGCCTCCTCAAAAGGAACCCATCCAAATATATGAAACTCAGGACCTTAAGAAGGCCTTGGATGAAGCCATCTTAGAAGTGAGATAGACAAACCTTCGCACCATCTCCCCTCCACATTTTTTATTGGCAAAACAACTCACCCATCCTATTCCTGTCGTCCCCTTCTGCAGTCTCTCGAAAGCAGCGGGTACAGGATAAGTCACAGACTCACAGACATCAAGATTGCTCTAGGACTCATAGCGTAAGTAGTAGTACTACTTAATATAAATGGAATTTCACTTCACTTCATTTCACTTCATCTCCATACTATGGCAGACCAGTGTCTCCCAACCTTGCTCCCACACCCTAATAATAATATAATAATAATCCCCTCCCTCTCATTCACTCAACCTCCCCCATCCCCATCCCTCTCTTCTACTATTCATTGCAGTACATGCATTGGATGTGCAGCTCAATTCTGGCCAGGCAGTAAATACCCTTCCAATTACTGGTTTCTCGTATCATGTATTGCATCTTATGTAGTGCTTACCGTCCTATTCACCAGTCTCGTATTGCTGGACAGAGATGCCATCGCATACACCAAGCAGGGCATTAAAGAGGATACCAACAACAATAACGGTACCGGGAGTAATCAGCATGCATTAGTAATTGCTACCAAACTACCTAGATTTGAGGAGACCTTTACATTGAAAGTAACATGCCATGGGGACAAGCATGCGACAAGTGCTGACAAGGAAGGGGATGCAGCAGTGGTGATAAAGAAGAGTGTAGGGAAGTATTTCACAAGTAATGGGTTTTTGGTGCCTTCTGTGATAGAGGGTGATTTGAAAAAGGCACTGCTGCAGGTAGAGAAGGAGGCTAAGAAGACGAAATAAGAGAGAAGGAGAGAGGTGGGTGGGTGGGTGGGACAGAGAGAGGAGAGGAGAGAGACGTTGGGGGGGGGGGGGGATAGTAATGTTATGTAAGAAGGAAGCGCAGAAGGGAGGGGCGGTGGAAGTCTTTGGCTTAGGAAGGACAGGTAAAAAAAATAGGTGGAAGAAGAG